>WBZP01000076.1_pt1 | contig 139545 bp, 116 predicted proteins | sample 5204301 | NCBI WGS metagenome assembly WBZP01 (sample SAMN12412401, study PRJNA552823) | activated sludge metagenome | isolation source: activated sludge from nitrification reactor of wastewater treatment plant... | place: USA: Pennsylvania | collected 2017 | reverse complement strand
CAGATATTGAAATTGGCTTGCTCGCTATCGCTCAAAATTTAAAGAAAATGGCCGCTTAGGGCAGTTTTGTCCTTTTTCAACAAAAGTCAAAAAAAGAGGCTGCCTCGTTCTGAGACAGCCTCTTTTTTATGGAGGGAATTCGAACAAACCGAAATCCACCAACATATTGGACAGCGAAAACTCTATATTTGATAAAAATAGTGTTTATGAAACGCCTGATATTTCTTTGGTCTATATTTGGATTTCTCCCTCTCAAGACAATTTGCCAGGCCTACGCTCCCTTTATCCAACCCGGGAAAACATGGCAGGAATGGAACAACGATTTTACCTATATATGTCACGTGCAAGGTGCTAATCACTGTTTTTTCAATGGAGACTCGGTAGTGAACAACATCACCTATAAGAAACTGGATGCTCATCCGATCATTTCTTCTCATGGTCCGAATATATATTGTCCACCATTCTGGATTGATCCAACGATTACTTACAGTGGAATGCTACTGAGGGAGGACACCACGCTTCGGACTGTTTACGTGCTGAACCCGGATAGTACAGAGACCGTGCTGTTTAATTTCAATCTGCATATTGGTGATACCATAGCGGAATGTGGTACTGTAGTCGACACCATAATACTCGAAACACTAATGGATGGGTCCATCGTCCGCCGTTTCGAATTAAGTTTTGGAGATTATATTATTGAGAGTATTGGAGGCTCACAAGGTTTCTCAAGGCCCTGTATGCCAATCGGTGCATTTTCATCTTTCGGGTGTGTATTATTAAATGGCAATCCTTTATTTGGAGGACCTTTTCCCGGATATGGCTGTATCGGATTTGTTGGATTGGGAGATATCCAGTCATCCGTGAGGCCAGAATTTTTAAAAACAAGCAATTGTATTCAGTTAAAGAACGCTGGCCAATATCAAAACTACCACCTTGAACTTTACGACCTTTCAGGAAAGAAAATAGTAACAGGCAATAAGAATGACCCTAAACTATGCCTCCAGGATTTGGAAACAAAGGGACATATATTCATTGTACGATTGTTCGATGAGAAAGGAGTAACTCAATCGAAAATCAACTTTCTGAACTGATTCCGTACTTCAAAGCAGGAATTATAAAAAGCCTGATCTTGAAACGTCAGGCTTTTATATTGATTACACCTGCTCATCTCTGAATTTCTATTACAATTAAAAAACCGCCGCCGTTTTTCAAATCTAACAGCAGTGGCTTACCGCTTTCCAGTAAAACCTCCCGCGATTTGAGCGATTCCGGATTCAAAGAATTATCGTACGGGTCTTCATACAGCACCGCTTTTGCGTTTCCTATCCCTTTTAACTTATTCAGACCAACGCTGAAGTTCCTCTGTTCCTTATCCGTAATTCCCGCAACGAACCATTCCATTCCTTTTCTCCGGGCCGTCACAATGTACTTTCCCGGCTCAGCAACTAATACGATCGACGTATCCCAGGAAACCGGAATACTGCTGAGCAGCGTTGTGATATTACTTCGTTGATAATTTTCCGGCAGGTCGGCCATCATCTGCATCGGACTATAAAAAACAACCGACAGGGCTAACTGATGCGCTAAGGTTCCGTGAACTTTGGAGGTTCCTTTATCCAGTCCGTTCCATTTTACCCGTTCGTTCTGACGATAGGCTAACTGCAGGTTCACAATGCCGGGTGTATAATCCATCGGACCTGCCAATGCACGCGTAAAAGGCAACAGACAATGATGCGCCGGTGTATTTCCTTCGCTCCACGCATTCCATTCCATTCCGCGAACAGCTTCGAAAGTCATCAGATTAGGCCAGGTCCTGCTGAGTCCGGTAGGCATCACCGGCTCATGTGCATCAATCATGATTTTGTACTTCGCTGCCTTCTCCACTACCCTTTGCAGATGCTCTACTTTCAATTGTCCGTGATGTGATTCACCCTCCGGTTGCATAGGTCCGGCATAACCGGTCTTCACATAATGAATGCCCAATGATGCATACAAGGTAAAAGCGCTATCCAACATCTCTTCGTAATGCCTCCAGTCGCCACCGGTTTCATGATGTCCGATCAGCTCTACTCCTTTTACGCGCGCATATCGAGCTACTTCAACAAGATCAAAGTCGGGATACGGAGTGATAAAATTAAAAGCATTTTTCGTTCCCCACTTTTCCCATCCTGTATTCCAGCCTTCGATCAATACACCCTGAATTCCGTTTGCTGCGGCGAAATCAATATATCGCTTTGCATTGGCTGTTGTTGCGCCGTGGCGGCCACCATCGTATTGCCAGGTAGATAAGCCGAGGTGCATTTCCCACCAGATGCCGCAGTAGTTGATCGGGTGCACCCACGACCAATCCTGATCAACAGCCGGCGGATTATTCAACAGCCAGACCAGCTGATTGTTCGCGAGCTCAGCAGCATCGTTACCAACGAGTAAAACACGCCAGGGCGTTTTAAGTGTATCGGAGTTATCATGAACATGCACCGCACTTCCATCTGCCGCAGGCACCAGGTCCCAGTGAAAAAGTGAGGTCTGTGCAGCATCCTGACGCAGTGTTGATGTGGAATAATCAACAACAGCAGCTTCAGCCACTGCGATATATTTATCACTTGCTTTCTGTACTGTGAAGGGCAATGAAACATGTTTAGCTTCTGAAACCGAAGTCTGATAATAGTTCTTCTCGAGTGTTTGATAATCGGCCCAGGACCAGATGCAGCTATCATCCTCACTGAAACCGATCTCCGTCAACTCTGCATATACTTTCATTTCTTTCTTCACCGAAGGGACGATATATCGGAATGCTACTCCCTGATTGTACACACGCACGGCAAGCATCATGAATGTATGGTTTCGCTGGTCATGCAACGACATGATAAGTTCGTTAAACGACTCTTTAAAATTTGAAACCGGACCATACAACACACTCACGATCCTGTTCACTGATCGCCGTGATTGTCCGGTTAACTGCCAGTCTGCTTCGGAAATATTTTTTTCAGTCTGCACACCAAGAAATAAAATATCACTGATGGTATCGGTTTCAGACAGCAGCTTTAATTTCACCTTACCTTGCTGAACCGAGATTGTGGCCACCAATTTTGTATCCGGGGAAATCAAAATACTTGAATCCGTTTTTGCTTCGGCAATATACCCCGGCAATAACAACAGCAACAATAGAAATACCAGGCCTGACTTTTTCATAATATTCCTCATACAAATATAACCTACCCTACCATCCATCCTTGTTCAATTAACGCTTATACTGGCGATCTCCACAATAAATCCGATCCGCCCAACCTGCTTCACCACAGTTCCCTGCCAGAAAACAACCGAATCCTGATCTGCATTTTTGATATTTCCTGAATCAGCCAAACAGTTCCCGGCCACATCCTCGGAAAATTTGTTGGCCAACAAAACTTCAACCCGCCTAACTTGTTAAATTTTTATGGCTAAACGTATTCTTATTCTGCTCCTGCTGATCGTGACAGGTCATATCGGATCTGCCCAGAACTATTCTATCGGCTCCACCACGGTCACCTTTAACGACCCCTCCCGTTCCAATCGTGCCATCGAAACAGACATCTACTATCCTGCGACTTCTGCAGGCCCGAATGTACCGGTGGCAACAGGTCAATTTCCTGTTATTTCCTTTGGCCACGGATTCGTCATGACGGTAGCAGCCTATCAGAACATCTGGACTTCGCTGGTTCCGCAAGGATATATTGTTGCGCTACCAAAAACAGAAGGTAGCTTCTCCCCCAGCCATACCAACTTTGCCCGCGACCTGGCTTTCGTGGTGAGTGCTCTTCAACAGGCAGGAACGACTGGTGGCAATCTGTTTAATGGCAAAATATCCGCTACATCTGCCGTAATGGGTCATTCAATGGGTGGCGGGGCTGCAATGCTTTCCGTGCAATATAACGCGTCTATTACAGCCGTAGCGGGTCTGGCGCCTGCCGAAACCAACCCTGCTGCGTCAGGTGCCGCACAACAAGTAAATCTCCCGGCTTTGATATTAGCCGGAGGGAACGACTGTGTAACACCGGCAATGCAACATAGTCGTTTAATTTATAACAATATCAACTCAGGCTGTAAATGGTATCTCTCCATAAACGGCGGCTCTCATTGTCAGTTCGCGAATCAGAACTTCAATTGTTCATTCGGTGAAGCCACCTGTTCACCTTCCCCCTCTATTTCCCGTGCAACACAACAGGCGATTGCAGTGGAGTACTTGCTTCCCTGGCTGAACTTCGAACTGAAGGGGATTTGCTCACCCTGGGTCAATAAACAAAGCACCATTGCTGCAGACAATCGCCTTACACCGGCTTCGGCCTGCACGCAGGCATCTATTTGTCCGCCCCCATCCGGAAGATCGGTATCGAACATTAAATCCACATCGGTACAGTTTAACTGGTCATCATCGGCTTGTGCGATTTCCTATGAAATCCGCTACCGGAAAACTGGTACTTCACCGTGGACCCGCAAACTAACGTCGTCGACTAGCCGAATTGTTTACAATCTCACACCCGGCACCACCTATGAATGGCAGGTGCGGGCAGTTTGCGATTCATCGGCTCCGGTGAATTCTTTCTGGGGCACTGTGCGCAACTTCACCACAGCCGCCAGCAGGAATTCTGAAAACATCAGTGACCGCCAGCCTTCTAAATTGACCGTTTTTCCAAATCCGGGTAATGGCTTCATACAAATAGAACTTGAAGGATTCGCAGATGTTGCCGCGACCCTCAACGTACAGAATATGCTTGGACAAACTATACATATACAGCAGATCGCGGGATCAGACACCGGATTCACCGCAATGGCAGATCTTCGCTCACTTCCTAAAGGAGTCTACCTGCTGCAAGTGACCGGTTCAACACAAACGCTATCAGGGCGGGTTATCATTCAATAGGAAAAACAACCATTTGCACGCGAATTTCGTCCAGCGCTCACGGAAAGTGAGCTGATGCGAAGATGTTTTCTATTTTAGGGAACCAAATCGATGCTATGAAAGAAGAAAAAGGAATCCGCGACGAAGTACATAAGGAGTTTCAGGTCGAGCGCATGATCCTGTTCAGCGATGCCGTATTTGCCATTGTAATTACACTAATGGCAATTGAGATCCATATCCCTGAGACCACCTCCATTCAAACTCAGGAGGAATTAATGCATGCACTTTTGCATCTTGTCCCTACTATTCTGGCATATATTGTTTCCTTCATATTTATTGGTTCCACCTGGTATCAGCACCTTAAAATATTCAGTGTAGTTAAAAGTTTTGACGGACGTCTGGTATTTCACAACCTGTTGCTTCTGTTTACAGTAGGATTATTCCCATTTACTGCAACCGTAATTGCCCGTAGTAATGGACAGTCGATGATCGGATTCTATATTTACCTTGGAGTAATTTTATTCAGCTTATTAACACTGGCATTGCTTGAAAAGTATATTTTGATAGATAAGCCAAATTTGCGGAACAACAGTGACATCACGCAGTTGCTCAAGACCTACAAAGACCGAGGACTATGGACCGTCAGCATGCTTCTCATGCTAGTTGTGATACTTGGAATTTCATTCGTGATTGAGAATCCTGCACATAAATCGGTATCAATGGCAGCGTTCTCCATTTTCCCTGTCATTTATCTGATCATCCGAAAAATCTCCACTATTTCAGAAAAGAAGCAATCATCACAGAAGTAAATCGGCGTTTATTTATTCAGACGAACGTTCCAACAATTCATCCGGTTAAGGTGCCGGCGACTCTTTAATTATTATAAAAACACAAAAAGAAAACGGGTTGCATCAAGTATTTGACACAACCCGTTTTTTATGACAAGTTTAACTTATTCTGCGCTTTCAGCACCACCTTCTGATTTAGAAGATGTTTTCTTAGCGCGGCTACGACGAGTCGTTTTAGCTGCAGCTTTCTTACCTGATTTTTCGCTGAGGAGATTCTCGTTGAAATCCACCAGTTCAATCATCGCCATTTCTGCAGCATCACCAGGACGATTACCCACTTTGATGATTCGGGTATATCCACCCGGACGATCGGCAACTTTCACGCTTACCTCGCGGAACAATTCAGCAACTGCTTCTTTGTTCTGAAGGTAAGAGAACACCACACGACGGGAATGTGTAGAATCATCTTTCGATTTAGTGATGAGGGGCTCAACGTAGATACGGAGCGATTTAGCCTTGGCAACTGTGGTAAAGATGCGCTTATGCGTGATCAGTGACACTGCCAGGTTGCTCATAAGAGCATAACGGTGTCCTTCCTTTCGACCGAGGTGATTATCTTTTTTACCGTGACGCATGATGTAATCGTATTGTTATTCGTTCGCTGTTGCGAGATTAATTTTAGTTTTCTTTATCAATGCCATACTTGGCAATGTTCATTCCGAAGCTCAGGTTCTTGCTGCGCACGAGTTCTTCGAGTTCTGTAAGCGACTTCTTACCGAAGTTACGGAACTTGAGTAGATCCGCCTTGGTGTAGCTCACCAGATCGCCCAGTGTTTCCACATCGGCAGCTTTGAGACAGTTAAGAGCACGTACGCTGAGATCCATGTCAACGAGTTTGGTCTTCAACAGCTGACGCATGTGAAGTGTTGTCTCATCGAGTTCTTCCGCCACCTGCTTTGGTTTGCTTTCCAGGGTGATCTTTTCATCGCTGAACAGCATGAAGTGGTGAATAAGAATTTCGGCAGCTTCACGCAGGGCATCCTTTGGATGAATCGAACCATCTGAAGTGATTTCCACAACGAGCTTCTCATAGTCAGTCTTCTGCTCTACGCGGTAGTTCTCGATGAAATACTTTACATTACGGATCGGCGTGTAAATCGCATCCAGGAAGATCGTACCGATCGGTGCACTGTTGGTTTTATTCTCTTCGGATGGAACGTAACCGCGGCCTTTCTCGATAGTAATATCCAGCTGCATTTTCACAGATGGATCCATGTGACAGATTACGAAATCAGGGTTCAGCACCTGAAACGCTGTAGTATGTTTTGCAATGTCGCCGGCATTAAAGGTTTCCTTGCCATTGATCATCACGTGCACTTTTTCCGTGTCAGTGCCTTCAATCTGTTGTTTAAAGCGAACCTGTTTCAGGTTCAGAATGATTTCGGTAACGTCTTCAATAACGCCTTTAATCGTTGAGAATTCGTGATCAACTCCGGAGATTTTAACCGAAGTGATGGCAAAGCCTTCTAACGAACTGAGCAGAATTCTGCGCAGTGCATTTCCGACCGTAATTCCGTAGCCTGGTTCAAGCGGGCGGAATTCGAACTGACCGAAAGTTTCGGTCGAGTGATTCATGATCACTTTATCCGGTCGCTGAAAAGCTAATATCGCCATGTGAGTTATGTGTGTTTAGAGGTTACTAATAGGTTGATATTTTCCGGAAGATCAGGCCCGGACGGCCTCTATAGACTCAGGATTATTTAGAGTACAACTCGACGATGAGTTGTTCCTTGATGTTCTCGGTAAGTTCCTCACGGGCAGGAGGATTTACAAACTTACCAGCCATCTTACTTCCATCCCATTCCAACCAGCTATACTTTCCAGAACGGGAAGCAAGCGCGTTGTTAATGCTTTCGAGTGACTTTGACTTTTCACGAACAGCAACCACATCACCAGCACGCAATGTGTAAGAAGGGATGTTTACGAGTTTGCCGTTTACTGTGATGTGACGGTGCGACACCAACTGCCGGGCACCATCACGGGTAGGTGAAAGGCCGAGACGGAAAACAACGTTATCCAGACGAGATTCGATCAGCTTAAGCAGGTTTTCACCTGTGATACCCTGCATACGGGCAGCGCGATCAAAGATTTTCGCAAACTGACGTTCAAGGATACCGTACATGTATTTCACTTTCTGCTTCTCCATTAACTGAGTAGCATACTCAGAAACTTTTGCACGTTTCTTACTTTGACCATGCTGTCCCGGAGGGTAGCTGCGCTTTTCGAAATTCTTGTCAGGACCGTAGATTGGTTCGCGGAATTTGCGGGAGATCCTGGTTTTGGGGCCAATATATCTTGCCATTTGTATTGAAGTCTTTTCGTAGTTCTTCCCTTAGAAATTAGATACGGCGACGCTTGGGCGGACGGCAGCCGTTGTGTGGAATTGGTGTGATATCAATGATTTCGGTAACTTCAACACCAGAGTTGTGAATGGTACGGATAGCAGATTCACGACCTGATCCAGGTCCTTTCACGAACACTTTCACCTTACGGAGTCCGAGATCATAAGCAACTTTAGAACAATCGGCAGCAGCAAGCTGTGCTGCATACGGCGTGTTCTTCTTAGATCCACGGAAGCCCATTTTACCGGCAGAAGCCCAGGAGATTACCTGGCCGCTGGTATTGGTAAGGCTGATGATGATGTTGTTGAAGGTGGCATTGATATGCGCCTCGCCGGCAGCTTCCACTTTCACTACTTTCTTCTTGACGGCTTTTGTCTGTTTAGCCATTGGTCAGAACGGTATGTTTAAATCGTTAATTTAATTACTTGGTAACCTTCTTCTTGTTCGCTACCGTCTTACGCTTACCTTTACGGGTACGGCAGTTGTTTTTAGTACGTTGTCCACGTACAGGAAGGCCTACACGGTGACGGATACCACGGTAACAACCGATATCCATCAAACGCTTAATGTTGAGCTGATTTTCAGAGCGAAGAGCACCTTCAACTTTGAACTCATCATTGATGATCGTACGAATCTTGTTGAGTTCATCGTCGTTCCACTCATTCACTTTTTTATCCAAGCTGATGCCAGCTTCAGAAAGAATGCGTTGAGCAGAGGGACGTCCAATGCCATAAATGTAGGTAAGACCTATCTCACCTCTTTTATTCTTCGGTAAATCGATACCTGCGATACGAGCCATTATTGCTGTAATTTCTAATTGTTAAATGAATCTAAGATTACCCCTGACGCATCTTGAAGCGAGGGTTCTTTTTGTTGATCACATACAAGCGACCTTTACGGCGAACGATCTTGCATTCGGCGCTGCGCTTTTTAAGGGATGGGCGTACTTTCATTTTAATCTTAGCTTACCTCTGAGGGTGGTTATTTATAACGGTACGTTATTCTGCCTTTGGTCAGATCATATGGCGACATCTCCACTTTCACTTTATCACCGGGCAGAATCTTGATGTAGTGCATCCGCATCTTGCCACTGATGTGTGCGATGATTTCATGTCCGTTCTCCAGCTCTACGCGGAAGGTTGCGTTAGAGAGGGCTTCGGTAATCGTGCCGTCTTGTTCGATGGCCGGTTGTTTTGACATTAGATCAGGCGAGTGTTGCTATTTTCTCTGTAATGTAACTATTTTGGGCGATGGCCAGTTCAATATCTTCGTAACTGCTGAGGATATCGGGAGCACCATCTGTAATGGCAATGGTATGTTCGAAATGCGCAGCAGGCTTGCGATCATTGGTGATTACCGTCCACCCGTCATTCAACTGACGAATCTGACGTGTACCCATATTGATCATGGGCTCAATGGCTATAGTCATTCCCTTTTTTATCAGGGGACCGGACCCTCTCTTTCCATAGTTAGCGACTTCCGGTTTTTCATGCAACCTCCGCCCTATTCCATGTCCAACGAGTTCCCGTACAACACCATATCCATGCGCTTCCGCATATTCCTGGACAGCTGCACTGATATCTCCAATCCGGTTTCCCGGGGTAGCTTTGGAGATCCCTTTGTACAGTGAGGTTTTGGTGACGCGTAACAGTTTCAGAACTTCATCACTTACCACTCCGACCGGAAAGGTATAGGCTGAATCGCCATGGAATCCATTCATAAACACACCGCAATCAACCGATACTACATCGCCTTCCTTAATCACCCGTGGACCGGGAATTCCATGAACGATTTCCTCATTCACAGAAATACAAAGGGAGTGCTTATAGCCATGATACCCTTTGAAGGAAGGTTCAGCGCCATGATCACGGATAAACTTTTCCGCGATGACATCCATTTCCAGGGTAGTAATCCCGGGCTTCAGATGTCTGGCAACCTCTGCCAGTGTTTTACCTACAAGTAAAGAACTTTTGCGGATGGACTCAATCTCCTCAGGGGTCTTGAACACTATAGTACCACCGCTCATTTAATTATTGTATTATCAGGCAGTCGCTCCTGTTGAGCTACGCCCTTTGATTCGACCTGACTTCATCAGACCATCGTAGTGACGCATCAACAGGTGACTTTCAATTTGTTGTAAGGTATCCAATACTACTCCAACAAGGATAAGTAAGGATGTTCCGCCATAGAAGGCTGCAAAGTTAGTGTTTACTCCTACTAACTTGGCAAAAGTTGGCAGAACTGCTACCAACGCCAGGAAAATTGACCCCGGAAGGGTAATTTTCGACATAACATCATCGATAAACTCTGATGTTTTACGGCCGGGTTTAACACCGGGGATGAAACCTCCATTCTTCTTCATATCGTCAGCCATCTGGCTGGGATTCACAGCAATAGCTGTGTAGAAATAAGTAAAGAGGATAATCAGGGTAACGGACACCAGATTATAACCCAATGAGAACGGATCTGTGATTGACGAAGCAAAACCCTGCCAGGTTGCAGATTCAGGGAAGAACTGTGCGATATACGCCGGAATGAACATAATAGCCTGAGCAAACACGATTGGCATTACTCCGGCAGCATTAACTTTAAGCGGAATGTACTGACGTACACCACCATATTGTTTATTACCAACGATCTTCTTGGCAAACTGTACAGGAATTTTGCGGGTTCCCTGAACCAATAACACAACACCCACTACCACACCAAACAGCGCAACCATTTCGATCAGGAAGAAGATGAGTCCGCCACCACCTTGTTCGTTGATACGTGATAAGAACTCATCACGAAGTGCGAATGGCAAGCGGGCAATGATACCAGTCATGATAATGAGAGAGATACCATTTCCGATTCCTTTTTCAGTGATACGCTCGCCCAACCACATGATGAAGAGGGTTCCGGCAACGATGATCAGTGTAGAAGTAAACATGAAGAATCCCGGAGAAATCAGATCAGGATTCGAGTATGCGATAATTGCACCAGGCGCCTGAGTTTTAAGGTTGATAAGATAACCTGGTGCCTGGAAAATAACTACGATAACAGTAAGGATACGGGTAATCTGATTGATCTTCTTACGACCACTTTCTCCTTCTTTCTGCAACTTCTGGAAATAAGGTACAGCAATACCAAGCAGCTGTACAACGATAGATGCAGAGATATAAGGCATAATTCCCAGCGCTACAACTGACGCCTGAGAAAATGCACCACCAGAGAATGCATCTAAAAGACCCAGAATACCACCTGAAGTCTGTGCCTTTAATCCGGCCAGCTGAGATGGGTCGATACCGGGAAGTACTACGTGCGCTGCAAGTCGGTAAACCAGCAGGAACAGGATAGTATTGAGGATTCTTGCACGGAGATCCTCGATCTTAAAGATGTTTCTTAATGTCTGTATGAAGTTCTTCATAAGCTCTTATTAGAGGGTTGATACGGTACCACCCACTTTTTCGATTGCTGCTTTTGCAGTAGCGGAGAAGGCGTGTGCTTTTACGTCAACTTTTGCCTTCAGTTCGCCACGACCAAGAATTTTTACCAGGTCGTTTTTAGAAACAAGTCCACGTTCAACGAATACTTGCTGATCGAATGAACTGATTCCATGTGTTTCAGCCAGTGATTGAAGGGTATCCAGATTGATTCCCGCGTATTCGACCCGGTTGATATTTTTAAATCCGAATTTCGGCAAACGACGCTGTAAAGGCATCTGTCCACCTTCGAAACCGATTTTACGGCTGTTACCGCTACGAGAACCGGCACCTTTGTGACCGCGTGTTGATGTACCACCGTGACCGGAACCTGCACCGCGGCCGATACGCTTGCTACTTTTTGTTGAACCTTTTGCCGGTTTAAGATTGCTCAAATCCATGATCTGTCTTTTTTCTCTGTTTCAGATGGATAATTATTTCTCAACCACATGTACGAGATGATGCACTTTGGCAACCATTCCTCTGATTTGTGGAGTAGCTTCTAATTCTACTGTTTTATTCATTGTCAGACCGAGCGCCTTGAGCGTACGTTTCTGATTCTCAGAGCGGTCGATACCACTCTTAATTTGCGTAATAGCCAGCTTAGCCATATTGATTGTTCCTGACTGGAGGATATTATCCGTTAAATACTTTATTTAAATCCACACCACGTTGTAATGCAACAGCATTCGCATCACGCATTTTGAGGAGCGCATCGATGGTCGCTTTTACCACGTTATGAGGGTTAGAAGAACCTTTTGATTTTGCCAGTACGTCGGTGATACCAACACTCTCCAGCACTGAACGCATCGCACCACCAGCAATTACACCGGTACCAGGAGCGGCAGGCTTCAGAAACACGCGTGCGCCTCCGAATTTCCCTTCCTGCTCATGAGGCACAGTACCACGGCGCAATGGAACGCGCACGAGATTCTTTTTTGCATCATCAATAGCTTTTGTTACCGCATCGGTTACCTCTTTCGCTTTGCCAAGTCCATGGCCTACTACCCCTTTCTCATCTCCCACTACTACGATGGCAGCGAATCCAAAAGCTCGACCACCCTTGGTCACTTTGGTCACCCTGTTAACCGCTACGAGTTTATCGTGAAGTTCGGTATCGGTTGATTTAACGCGTTTACTATTCTGAATCATTGGATATATTGGTAACTATCGGTTCAAATTAGAATTGAAGTCCAGCTTCACGGGCACCATCAGCCAGTGCTTTTACACGACCATGATAGAGGTAACCACCGCGATCGAAAACTACGGCCGAAACACCGGCTGATTTCGCTTTTTCAGCGATGAGTTTCCCAACAGCTGTTGCTTGTTCAACTTTATTGGTTTTGGTGTCAACTCCGCTCTCACGGGAAGATGCCGCTACGATGGTATGACCCTTGATATCGTCAATTACCTGAACGTAGATCGCTTTATTACTGCGATAAATCGAGAGTCTTGGACGCTCAGCAGTTCCTTTGATCGATTTGCGGATACGGGCGCGGATTTTAGCGCGGCGTACTAATTTTTGGTCTTGCATGATAAACCGGAAACTATATCGGTTAATTATTATTATTTCTTAGAGGCTGACTTACCTGCTTTTCTGCGGAGGGTTTCACCAACAAACTTGATACCTTTTCCTTTGTAAGGCTCAGGAGTACGGAGTGAACGGATCTTTGCAGCTACCTGGCCAAGCAGTTGTTTATCATGACTCTCAAGAGTGATGATCGGATTCTGACCTTTATCCTGACGGGTAGCAACTTTAATTTCACCTGGAAGCTCAAACACTACGTGGTGAGAGTAACCAAGCACCATATCCAGTAAGTTGCCCTGATTAGAGGCACGGTAACCTACACCTACCAGTTCCTGTTCTACCTTGAATCCGGTAGATACGCCGGTCACCATGTTGTTGATGAGTGCACGATATAAACCGTGTAATGCGCGGTGACGCTTATGATCAGTAGCACGGGTAACATTTACCACACTACCGTCAACATTTACGGTGATACCGTCTTCAATATTTTGAGTCAGGGTTCCTTTCGGTCCCTTTACGGTTACGTCGCGGCCACTAACAGATACCGTTACACCGTTTGGTACATTGATCGGATTTTTTCCTACACGTGACATGTTCTCTTCCTGTTTAATTAATTAATACACGTAACAGATTACTTCACCACCAACGTTCAACTGGCGGGCTTCCTTATCAGTCATTAAACCGCGGGAAGTAGATACGATTGCAATACCAAGACCGTTGATAACACGGGGAATCCGGTCGGCCTTTACATACTTACGCAGACCCGGTTTGGAAATACGACGAATCGTACTGATAGCCGGCATTTTTGTCACCGCATTATACTTCAACGCGATTTTGATATTACCTTGCTTATTTTCCGAGTCTTCGAACTTGTAGTTAGAGATAAAGCCTTTATCAAAAAGGATTTTGGTCATCTCTTTCTTCATGTTCGACGCCGGTACTTCCACCACACGGTGATTAGCTTTTACCGCGTTGCGAATACGGGTTAAATAATCTGCAATAGGATCGGTATACATGGATTATTTTATTCTGTTTGATAATTGAATTTTTCGGGATTACCAGCTTGCTTTGGTTACACCGGCAATTTTTCCTTCAAGGGCAAGTTTGCGGAACATAACACGTGAAATTCCGAACTGGCGGATATATCCGCGTGGACGACCGGTGAGTTTACAACGGTTACGTACACGAACCGGACAAGAGTTTTTTGGAAGCTTCTGCAGTGCTTCATAGTCGCCGGCTTCTTTCAGCTCCTTACGCTTTTCAGCATATTTCTCTACCAGACGGATGCGCTTAAGTTCGCGCGCTTTGATCGATTCTTTTGACATCGTTCGAAAGATTATTTAGATTGGTTCCTGAAGGGAATTCCGAATTCTTTTAAGAGTTCCATGGCTTCGCTATCCTTGGTGGCGGTTGTAACGAAGGTGATATCCATACCCTGAATTTTGTTTACCTTATCGATATCAATTTCAGGGAAGATGATTTGTTCTGTAACACCGAGTGTGTAGTTACCACGGCCATCAAAGCCTTTGTCATTTACACCACGGAAGTCGCGGATACGTGGAAGTGCAACTGCCACCAGCCGGTCCAGAAACTCGTACATCTTGTCGCCACGAAGCGTAACACGCGCTCCGATAGCTACGCCAGCACGCAGTTTAAAGTTAGAAATGTCCTTGCGGGATTTCGTAGCAACTGCTTTCTGGCCTGAAATGGTTGACATCTCAGTGATGGCTGATTCGATGATCTTCTTGTCAGACACTGCATCTCCCAAACCCTGATTAATACAGATTTTGGTCAGGCGTGGTACCTGCATAATGCTTTTGTACTGAAACTTGTCGCGAAGAGATTTCACAACCTCATTGCGGTATTTTGTTTTTAAACGCGGTTCGTATTTCATGAGTCTTTACTCCCGGTTATTTCTTTGTTTTAACATAACGCACCAGTTTGCCATCTTCCAAACGACGGCCTACACGGCCTGGCTTTCCTGTTGCCGGATCAATTACCATCAGCTTCGAAATACGCACAGGAGCCTCCTGTTTCACAATTCCACCCTGGGTGTTTTGTGCGTTCGGACGGGTATGCTTCGAAACCATGTTTACTTTCTCAACGATAGCTACACGGTCGGCTGTATTTACTTCCAGCACTTTACCCTGTTGACCTTTTGAGTCGCCGCTGATTACCTTTACAAGGTCCCCCTTGCGGACATGGAGTTTGGGTTGGGTATTCTTTTTACGTTCCATTTCTTAGAGCACCTCCGGGGCTAAGGATACGATCTTCATAAATTGTTTTTCGCGGAGTTCGCGTGCAACGGGTCCGAAAATACGTGTACCGCGCATCTCGTCCTGATTGTTCAGGAGCACCACCGCATTATCATCGAAACGGATGTAAGATCCGTCATCGCGACGCACTTCTTTTGCCACGCGTACCACAACGGCTTTGGACACCGTTCCTTTTTTTACGTTGCCGGACGGCAGCGCATTCTTCACTGTCACAACGATTTTATCGCCCAGTGAAGCATAGCGCTTGGCAGTACCTCCAAGCACGCGGATGCAAAGTACCTCTTTGGCACCACTGTTATCGGCTACTACGAGCCTTGACTCTTGCTGTATCATTTTCTATCGTTAATGAATGGTCTCTCCCCTTTCGGGAAGGATACAGATTATTTCGCTTTTTCTAAGATCTCAACCAGTCTCCAACGCTTGAGTTTACTCATCGGACGGGTTTCCATGATTTTTACTGTATCACCCACACCGCACTCGTTTTTCTCATCGTGCGCCATGAACTTCTTGGTCTTCTTAATGAACTTACCATACATCGGGTGCTTCTCCCTGGCTTCCACCGAAACCACGATGGATTTGTTCATTTTAGTACCGGTTACAATTCCGATACGTTCTTTACGAAGCGCTCTTTCTTCCATGATATTATTCGGCAGCTGGGGTTTGAGTCATACGTTTACGAAGCTCGGTCTGGAGACGTGCAATTGCGCGACGGCTGGCACGGAGCTTCATCGGGTTTTCAATCGGAGATACAGCATGTGCCATTTTCATTTTTACGTAAGCGGCACGCTCATCTCTGATCTTTTCACGGACTTCATCCGTTGTAAGGTCCTTCACGATGGACTGTTTCATGGTAAATCTTTGTATTATTCTGTGTAATCAGGACGAATGACAAACTTGGTAGTAACCGGCAGTTTCTGAGCTGCCAGGCGAAGTGCTTCTTTCGCAATGTTCAGAGGAACGCCCTCTGCTTCGAAGATCACAGTACCCGGTTTAACGGTAGCTACCCAAAACTCAGGAGCACCTTTACCTTTACCCATACGTACTTCCAAAGGCTTACGGGTGATCGGCTTATCAGGGAATATTCTGATCCAGATCTGACCTTCACGCTTCATATAACGAGTCACCGCTACACGAGCCGCCTCAATCTGGCGGGAGGTAATCCAACAGGTCTCAAGTGATTTGATCCCAAAAGATCCGAAGGCTAATGATGTACCACGGGTGGCTGTACCACTCGGCACCATTTTATGCTGCTTACGGAACTTAGTCTTTTTCGGCTGTAACATGATTCAGCTACTTTATCTTGATTCGTCCTTTACTTGTTATTAATCTTTTTGTCCTCTTCCACGACCACCACGACCTCCACGGTTTCCGCGATCATTGCGGTCACCACGATCGTTACGTTCTTTTCCACCACCTGCTCCCGGTTTCGGTGTGCTTGCAACTCCTACGTTCGGAGAAAGATCACGCTTACCGTAAACCTCGCCTTTGCAAATCCACACCTTAATACCGATGATTCCATAAGTAGTGAGTGCTTCAGACAATGCATAATCGATATCTGCACGGAAAGTATGCAGTGGAACACGGCCTTCTTTATATTGCTCGGTACGTGCGATCTCTGCACCACCTAAACGACCTGAACAGGTTACTTTGATTCCCTCTGCTCCCATCCGCATGGTGGAAGCAATAGATTGCTTCATTGCACGACGGAAAGAAATCCTTGCTTCCAGCTGACGGGCGATACCGTCGGCAACCAGCTGCGCGTCAAGTTCCGGACGCTTGATTTCGTAAATATTGATCTGAACTTCCTTGCGGGTCAGTTTCTTTACTTCTTCTTTGAGCTTATCAACTTCGGATCCGCCCTTTCCGATTACGATACCCGGACGTGCGGTATGAATCGTAACTGTAATGAGCTTCAGCGTGCGTTCAATCACAATGCGTGACACACCACCTTTTGAAAGACGGGCAAGCAGGTATTTGCGGATTTTTTCGTCTTCTACCAGTTTATCGGAGTAGTTTTTACCACCGTACCAGTTAGAATCCCATCCACGGATGATTCCTAAACGATTACCAATCGGGTTAGCTTTTTGTCCCATTCTACTTTCTTAGTTAGCGGAATTATTATCAGCAGCTACAACAGCATTTTTGTTGTCAACTACAATGGTTACGTGATTAGAACGTTTGCGGACACGATATCCACGTCCCTGAGGTGCAGGGCGAAGGCGCTTTAACTGACGACCGCCGTCAACATTGATCGACTTCACAATCAGTTCTGCATCTTCAATGCGGCTACCTTCATTTTTTGCCTGCCAGTTGGCAAGGGCAGAAAGCAGGAGTTTCTCCAGACGACCAGCTGCTTCCTTGGTACTCAGGCGAAGCATGGCAAGGGCCATATCCACACGCTTACCACGGATCATATCAGCCACCAGACGCATTTTGCGTGGTGAAGTCGGGCAATCATTCAGCTTTGCAACTGCTACATTTTTCATCGTAGCCTTGCGCTGTTCTGCGACGTTACGTTTTCTGGCTCCCATGATTATTTAGATCCTTTATCTTTATTACCGGCGTGGCCTCTGAATGTACGGGTAGGCGCAAATTCACCGAGTTTATGTCCAACCATATTTTCTGTCACATACACCGGAATAAACTTGTTTCCGTTGTGTACTGCGAATGTGTTGCCAACGAAATCAGGAGAAATCATTGAACGACGCGACCAGGTTTTAATGGTAGCTTTCTTTTTGCCTTCATTCATCTCAAGCACTTTTTGCTCGAGTTTATAATCGATGAAAGGTCCTTTTTTAAGCGAACGACTCATGTTGTTTCTTACTTCTGAATCCTGTTAACAATTATTTCTTACGACGTTCGAGGATGTACTTGTTCGTCGGATTGCTCTTTTTACGGGTCTTGTAACCTTTAGCGATAAGACCTTTACGTGAGCGTGGGTGACCACCTGAAGCGCGGCCCTCACCACCACCCATTGGGTGATCAACCGGGTTCATCGCTACACCACGTACACGCGGACGGCGACCTTTCCAACGTACGCGACCAGCTTTACCAAGACTCTGCTTATCATGATCAGGATTTGATACTGATCCGATGGTAGCCATGCAGGTAACAAGTACTTTGCGGGTTTCACCGGAAGGCATTTTCAAAACTGCGTAACGGTCTTCACGGGCTGCAAGCTGTGCAGATGATCCTGCGCTGCGGGCAATTTTACCGCCCTGACCAGGACGCATTTCGATATTGTGGATGGTAGTTCCCAGTGGGATATCCTTCAACGGCATTGCATTTCCTACCTCAGGAGCAACAACTTCGCCGGAAGCAACAGTTTGTCCTACCTTGATACCATTCGGAGCAAGAATATATCTTTTCTCTCCGTCGCTGTATTTAACAAGCGAAATAAAACAGGTACGGTTTGGATCATATTCAATAGTTTCTACAGTTGCAGGAACATTGAATTTATCACGTTTGAAATCAATAATACGGTACAATTTACGGTGTCCTCCACCAATGTAACGCATTGTCATTTTTCCGGTATTGTTACGGCCACCGGAACGTTTAAGGGAAACCACCAGTGATTTTTCAGGCTCGCTGGCTGTGATTTCCGAATAATCATTGCGGATCAGGTGACGCTGACCCGGAGTCATCGGACGGATTTTCTTAGTACCCATTGCTCTTTTCTTTCCTTATTAGATATTGCTGAAGAAATCAATTGACTCCCCTTTCTTGAGGGTAACAATCGCCTTTTTAATGTTGGCGCGCTGACCGGTAACGAAACCGTTCTTTGTTCCACGCATTTTGGTTTTACCGCGGGTAATCATAGTGTTCACGTCTTCAACAGTAACACCATACATCGCTTCAACGGCCTTCTTGATTTCAAGCTTGTTTGCACGCTTGTCAACAATGAAACCGTAACGCGGCTGCTTTTCGGTAATCCGGTTCATCTTCTCAGTTACAACCGGCTTCTTCAGAATTTCCATTTTCTTACTCTATAGGTTTATCGTGCCTATGCACTTAGTTTTTAAGACTATCAACCCGGGAGGAAATCCATCCTGAAGGGATTTTTTCTCTCCCGGGCTGTTTATTATTTGAGCAGGGTGCTTTCGATAATCGGAAGCGAGCTCTCTGTTACAATGATGTTTTGGGCGTTTACAATATCGTAAGTGTTTAAGTCAGAAGCAGTTACGACTTTACTACGCTCCAAATTTCGGGACGACAAATATACGTTTTTATTTGATTGAGACAGAACCAATAAGGTTTTTTTATCTGACACCTGCAAATTCTTTACAAGATCTGCCATCTGTTTGGTTTTCGGACGATCAAAATTGAAATCTTCCAATACCATAATAGTGTTGTTCTTTGCTTTGTATGCAAGGGCAGAAATCCTGGCCAAACGCTTCAGTTTCTTATTGAGGCTGAAAGAGTAAGTACGTGGACGCGGTCCGAAAATACGGCCTCCGCCAACGAAAACCGGGCTCTTCATGGAACCGGCACGTGCGCCCCCTGTTCCCTTCTGACGCTTCAGTTTCTTGGTTGTTCCGGAAACTTCGTTACGTTCTTTAGCCTTATGGGTACCCTGACGCTTGTTAGCGAGGAACTGTTTTACATCGAGGTAGATGGCGTGATCATTCGGTTCAGCGCCAAAGATCTGGTCATTCAGGCTGGCTTTACGGCCTGTCTCTTTTCCTGAGATGTTATATACTGATACTTCCATGATTATTTCGTCACTGTTACGATTGAACCTTTATGTCCCGGAATAGCACCCTTGATTAAAAGAAGGTTCTGTTCTGGTAACACTTTAACTACCTGAAGATTTTGAAGTTTAACGCGTACGTCACCCTGATGACCAGCCATGCGCATGCCTTTCATAACGCGTGATGGCCAAGATGATGCACCCAGTGATCCAGGAGCGCGTTGACGATCGTGCTGACCGTGGGTAGAACCACCTACACCACCAAAATTGTGGCGCTTTACAACACCCTGGAAACCTTTTCCTTTTGAAGTACCAACGACTTCACAAAAGTCACCTTCTGTAAAAATATCGCACTTCACCACATCCCCCAGTTGGAATTCCTGTTCAAAATCACGGAACTCCATAACCTTACGCTTGGGCGTGGTGCTGGCTTTTTTGAAATGCCCAAGCATTGCCTGGGTCGTATGTTTTTCTTTTTTCTCACCAAAGGCGAGCTGAACGGAACTATATCCGTCTTTTTCGACCGTTTTTACCTGAGTAACAACACAGGGGCCGGCTTCAACTACGGTGCAAGGGATATTCTTACCCTCTGCATCGAAGATGCTGGTCATGCCAACCTTTTTTCCGATGATGCTTGCCATCTTAACTATTTGTTAGTTGTTTTGGTCTTAGATATGTAAACAAGTCAGGCACAAGACACTGATTGCCTGCTTTGTATTTTTAATTATTCGGACGGTATGTAAAGAACGATTCTTCTGATCCGGAGATCCACTATACCTTGATCTCTACCTCCACTCCACTCGGAAGTTCGAGTTTCATCAGCGCGTCAACAGTCTTGGCAGTTGAACTGTAGATGTCGAGTAAGCGCTTGTATGAACACAACTGGAACTGTTCGCGAGCTTTCTTATTTACGTGCGGTGAACGCAATACGGTGTAAATCTTCTTCTCAGTTGGCAGTGGAATTGGACCGCTGACAACAGCTCCGGTGGGCTTCACGGTCTTTACGATTTTCTCAGCAGATTTATCTACCAGGTTGTAATCGTAAGACTTTAACTTAATTCTGATTCTTTGGCTCATTTTATTATAAGAACGAGATTGTGAGGTCTGATTTTAGAGATTACACTTTTTCTGCAGCTTTACCTTTTGCCTTCGCAATTACTTCTTCAGCAATGTTACGTGGTGCTTCTGCATAGTGTGAGAATTCCATGGTTGAAGATGCACGGCCGGAAGTGATCGTACGTAACGCTGTTACGTAACCGAACATTTCTGACAGCGGAACTTTCGCTTTTACTACCTGAGCACCTGCACGGGAATCCATTCCTTCCATTTGTCCGCGGCGACGGTTAAGGTCACCTACTACATCACCCATATTTTGCTCCGGAGTAATTACTTCCAGTTTCATGATTGGCTCGAGCAGAATTGGCTTCGCTTTCGGTAACGCTTCACGGAATGCTGTGCGTGCGCAGATTTCGAAAGAGAGTGAATCGGAGTCAACGGTGTGGTATGAACCGTCGATCAGGCGAATCTTCATGGATTGAATCTGGAAGCCGGCAAGTACACCGTTGATCATCGCAGATTTGAAACCTTTCTCAACAGCAGGAATAAATTCACGCGGGATATTACCACCGGTGATTTCATTTACGAACTGTAATCCGCCATTCTTCTCAGTAGCTTCGAAGTCGGCATCCACCGGAGAAACTACAAACTTGATGTCGGCGAATTTACCGCGACCACCGGTTTGCTTTTTATACACTTCACGATGCTCATAAGAGCCGGTGATAGCTTCTTTATAGTTAACCTGAGGAGCACCCTGATTTACTTCAACTTTGAACTCACGCTTCAGACGATCTACGATAATTTCAAGGTGAAGCTCACCCATACCGCTGATGATCGTTTGTCCGCTTTCTTCATCCGACTTCACACGGAAGGTAGGATCTTCTTCAGCCAGTTTACCAAGTGCGGTTCCAAGCTTATCAAGATCACCTTGTGTTTTCGGCTCAATAGCAAGACCGATTACAGGCTCTGGGAACTGCATTGCTTCAAGTACAATCGGACCGTCTTCAGCGCAAAGCGTATCGCCGGTTTTGATGTCTTTGAATCCTACTGCAGCACCGATATCACCTGCTTCGATGAAAGGAATCTGGTTTTGTTTGTTCGCATGCATCTGGAAGAGACGTGAGATACGCTCTTTGTTGCCGGAACGGGTATTGAGAATATATGAACCTGCATCGAGACGGCCGGCATAGCAACGGAAATAAGCCAGACGACCTACGAACGGATCTGTAGCAATTTTAAACGCAAGCGCTGTGAATGGCTCCTTCGCATCCGGTTTACGGCTGATTTCTTCGCCGGTATCAGGATGGGTTCCACGGATATTATCTTTATCCAGCGGAGAAGGCATCAGTTCCATCACATAGTCAAGCATGGTCTGTACCCCTTTGTTTTTAAAGGCAGAACCGCACAACATTGGAACAACTTTATTCGCCACACAAGCCTGACGAAGTGCAGTGAGGATTTCTGCTTCAGTGATTGACGTAGGATCTTCGAAATACTTCTCCATGATCTTATCGTCGAATTCAGCGCAGGCTTCGAGCAGTTTCTCGCGGTATTCTTTAGCTTCCTCTTCCATATCAGCAGGAATCGGCACTTCGGAGAAAGTCATGCCCTGATCATGCTCATTCCATACGATACCACGGAAGTTCACAAGGTCAACCACCCCTTTAAAAGTATCTTCAGCACCGATTGGCAACTGAAGCGGAAGAGCGTTACCACCGAGCACCTCACGCACCTGACGAACTACGTTCAGGAAGTCGGCACCGGCACGATCCATTTTATTTACGAAACCGATACGGGTAACATTATAGTTGTTTGCCAGACGCCAGTTGGTTTCTGACTGTGGTTCTACACCATCTACGGAAGAAAAGAGGAACACCAGTCCGTCCAGTACACGCAAAGAACGGTTCACCTCAACAGTGAAATCCACGTGACCCGGAGTGTCGATGATGTTCAGTTTGTACTTATTGTTACGGTAATTCCAGAATGCGGTGGTCGCAGCTGAAGTAATGGTAATACCACGCTCCTGCTCCTGCACCATCCAGTCCATGGTAGCAGCACCATCGTGTACCTCACCGATCTTGTGGTTCACACCAGTGTAATACAGGATACGCTCGGTAGTAGTTGTTTTACCGGCGTCGATGTGAGCAGCGATTCCGATGTTACGTACGTACTTAAGATCTTTAACTTCTGACATTGTATTGGGGTGATATTACTTCTTATATAATTATACGCGGAAGTGAGAGAATGCCTTGTTCGCTTCAGCCATACGGTGAGTGTCATCTTTCTTCTTAACAGAAGCACCTTCACCTTTCGACGCTGCAATGATTTCGCCTGCAAGCTTATCAGCCATGCTCTTCTCATTACGTTTGCGGGCATATAAAATCATCCATTTAATACCAACAGAGATTTTACGGTCCGGACGCACTTCAGAAGGAATCTGGAAGGTTGCACCACCAACACGACGACTGCGTACTTCTACCGCAGGCATCACATTGTTCAATGCAGTTCTCCAGGTTTCCAGTCCGTTTTCCTTGGTACGATTCTCCACTTTCTCAAGCGCATCGTAAAAAAGCTTAAAACCGGTTCCTTTTTTACCGGAATACATCAACATATTCACGAAACGGGTTACCAGCGGATCATTGAATTTCGGATCCGGCAGAATCGGGCGCTTCTTTGGTTTGGTCTTCCTCATGGATTCAGAAGGGTATTGTTATTGCTGATTAATTAATTATTTCTTTCCTTTTGCTGCTGGTGCACCTGGCTTAGGACGCTTGGTACCATACTTCGAACGACGCTGGTTACGACCGTCAACACCGGAAGTATCCAATGCACCGCGAATGATGTGATAACGTACACCAGGAAGGTCTTTCACCCTTCCTCCGCGAATCATCACGATACTGTGCTCCTGAAGGTTATGACCTTCGCCGGGAATGTAAGCGGTTACCTCGAACTTATTCGTCAAACGAACACGGGCAACTTTACGCATCGCCGAATTCGGCTTCTTAGGAGTGGTGGTGTACACACGTGTACAAACACCGCGACGCTGCGGACATGAAGTCAATGCAGGCGACTTACTCTTATCAACCAATGCCTGGCGACCTTTGCGGACTAACTGTTGAATTGTTGGCATTCTTAATTTTTTTCAGTTCTGGTTCAGTGAATTACATACACTATACCCCCAAAAAGGGAGTGCAAAGATACATATTGAAATCATTTAAGCAAGATGTTTTTCAAAATATTTATAAAACAGGCCGTTGTGTTTATAAAAAGTTCCCGATTCGCCGCCAAAGACCGATCCAATAAAAAGTATTGTGATTGATTACCAAACAATTAAAAGAAACAATTGTCAAAATACAATCAATGTTACAACCATATCATGATTTTTTTAGTCTTTTGATAGTGCGCCCTAAACCTATTTATACCATGAAAAAAAACCTGTTACTATTATTATTACTATTAGCTTTTAACCAGACCTCCCTGTTGGCTTCACATATGATGGGTGGTGAGGTTACCTGGACATGTTCCGGATCCGGTCAATATATTTTTAAGGTGAAATTTTACCGGGATTGCAATGGTATTCCAGGCTCTAGCACCATCGCCCTTGAAACCAATGCACCGATAGGCCAGATTAATCTTACATTAGTTAGTCAACTGGATATCAGCCCTGTAGGCGTTGGATGCCCTACCTGTCCAAATCCAATGAACTCACCAAATGCTATTGAAGAGTTCATATATCAATCTTCACCAACCAGCCTTACTGGTACCCCTCCTGCATCCGGCTGGTATTTCTATTATTCAGATTGTTGCCGGAATGCAGCCATTAGTAATCTGGGCCTAGGTGGTGGTGAAGCCGTATTAAGAGCAGTCATGTATGCCGGTTCAAATTTTACACCTGGTATTTGCAACGACAACTCCCCTCAATTTGCTGAACGTCCATCCGTTGCACTTTGCAACTCAGACACCGTTAATTACGCCAATTCTGCGTTTGACCAGGATCTGGATTCACTTGTTTATACCTGGGGATCGCCTTTAGATGGTACGGCATGGCCTTTCTCGAATTATCCGTTTGCTACTGGTTTCAGCATCACCTCTCCACTCCCCTCCTCTACTCAAAATCCGGCTAACGTCGGAGCAACGCTTGATCCAACCTCCGGAATAATATCATTTTACAGCGTAACCACAGGCGCTTTTATTACCGTAACGAAAGTATCTTCTTATAAATGCGGGCAGTTGGTTTCTGAGGTTTTCCGGGAAGTCCAGATCGCTTTATTCAATTGTCCGATAAATAGCGGTCCAATTACTTCAAATCATGGCCCGCAATTCAGTTCCGGCAATCAAACAGAGTATTTTACAGTATTGGCTGGCGATTCAATCGATCTCCACCTTTCGGTTTTGGACGCAGAAATGTTAAACTCACCGGTTACTTTCCAGACTGTAACGCTTAGCTCGTATAGCCTTGCATTTGGTACAAATGACACTTCTTCTACAACAGGTTGTATGGTACCACCCTGTGCCACCATGAACCATCCATCTCCATATAGTACAGGAAACTTCGTTTTGAACGAAGATTTGCATTGGGTAACCGCTTGCGCCCATGCCGGATTTAACAATGGATGCCTTCAACATCAACGTACTTTTCACTTCGTATTTCGTGCAAATGACAACTTCTGCCCTGCAAACGGTGTTCGATATAAAAACGTGATTGTAAACGTTACCGGACCGCTGATTTACCAGATTGGTAACGATCTGGCTGTAAGTTATCCAGGTGTAACATTGCAATGGTACCTGAATGGTGTTCCTATTCAGGGTGCAACAGACACGATTATCACACCAACGCAATCAGGCGTGTACACAGTGATGTGCTCAACCGGAAGCGGATGTCAGATGCTTTCTAATGCGGTGAACCGTACTTTTGCCGGACTCGCCGACGAATCAAGTGAACCGTCTTTCTCATTATACCCAAACCCGGCTAACAGCGAACAACAACTGCAGGTATTACTGAAGAATTTTGTGACCGGTCAACAGGTGATAAATATCACTGACGTTGCCGGTAAATTGGTTAAAAACTACACCATTGACCTTCATAATACCACTGAACATCTGGTGCTTGATATCAGCGGAATACAAACTGGCTTATATCAGGTGTCGATCAGTAATTCGTCAGGAATTGCCCAAAAGAGCTTCGTGATCAAGTAAGCTGACATAACGAATGATATTTTTGCAGGCGGGACTATCTCCCGCCTGTTTTATTATGGTACCAAGCCAATCAAAATACATCTCTGCTGAAGAAGCCTTAAGTCATATACAATCCGGACAGCGCGTGTTTATTCACGGCAGCGCAGCCACTCCTACCTACCTGGTTCAGAAGCTCAGCGAAATGGGCCACCGGCTTAAAAATGTTGAGCTTGTTTTTATAAGTGTACTCGGAGATTTTCCGGTTGCAGCGCCTGAGCTAAAGGATAGTTTCAAGCTGAACGCCTTGTTTGTATCCGCTCCGATCCGGAAAGCGCTGGAAGAAGGACGTGGGGATTATGTCCCGGTGTTTCTAAGTGAGATTCCGGAACTATTTAAAAACGGAGTATTGGATATCGACGTGGCCATCGTTCAGGTATCTCCTCCAGACAACCACGGTTACTGCTCGCTCGGTACTTCAGTAGATATAGCCCGTACAGCAGTGAATACCGCTAAAAAAGTAATTGCACAGGTCAATCCCCGCATGCCACGCACACATGGCGACGGCATGATCCACATCTCCCGCTTTGACTCTATGGTTTATTATGAAGCTCCGCTGCATGAGTCGATCATGAGCAAGGGCTTTTCGGCAGAAGAATCGGCGATTGGCAACCATATTGCCGGGCTGATCGATGACAGAAGCACTCTCCAGATGGGCATTGGAACCATTCCCGATGCTGTGTTACATGCTTTAACCAATCATAAAGATCTGGGAGTACATACCGAAATGTTTTCTGATGGTATTATTGAACTCATCGAAAACGATACCATCAACAATAAATACAAAAAGCGAAACCCCGGTAAAACGGTTACCGGTTTTTGCTTAGGATCTGACAGGCTCTACCGTTATATCGACGACAATCCTTCCTTTGCATTTCTGGATATTGATTACGTAAACGAAACGAAAGTTATTCGCGAAAATCCATCGGTAGTTGCCATCAACAGTTGTATCGAAATTGATTTGACCGGACAAGTATGCAGCGATTCAATTGGGACCTATCAATATTCAGGAGTGGGCGGACAAATGGATTTTATGCGTGGAGCAGCCTTGAGCAAAGGAGGAAAACCGATCATTGCACTTACGTCCCGCACCAACAAGGGCGTCCCTCGGATCACACCGTTTCTGAAACAAGGAGCCGGCGTTGTCACTACCCGTGCGCATGTGCATTATGTAGTAACAGAATTTGGTATTGCGTATCTTTTCGGAAAAAATCTCCGCCAACGGGCGCAGGCCTTAATAAACATTGCACACCCTGACGACCGTGAGATGCTGGAGCGTGCCTATCATGAGCGATTCCACAGCTGATTCCCCTACCCGTAAATTTCGTTACGCCCCTACGCCTAGTGGCTTTCTGCACGAGGGAAACATCTGCAATTTCATACTCACCCGTGTTCTGGCGAAAGCAAATCATGGCAGGATACTTCTCCGGATTGATGATCTCGACAGGGAACGTTTTCGCAACAGTTACCTTGAAGATATTTTCCGTCAACTGGATTTATTCGGTCTCGAATACGATGAAGGCCCATCGGGTCCGGATGATTTTCTGAAAAACTGGTCGCAACATTCCCGTATTCCTCTCTATCAGGATCTGATACGGCAGCTATTGAGCAACGAACGAGTCTTTGCCTGTGTTTGCAGCAGAAAGGATATTGAATCAGGAAAAACCTGCTCATGCCATTATGATAAGCTGACTGCCCATGAAGTTCCATTACGCTATAACACGGAGCAACTCCCTCCAGTTTCGTGGAAAGATGAACTTGCCGGAGCTGTAAACATCGATGTGCATGCGGAGCTCCACAATTTCATCCTACGCAAAAAAGATGGATTACCCAGTTATCAGGCAACGAGTCTTGCCGATGATATCCATTTTAAAATCACTGATATTGTGAGAGGCGAAGACCTGAAAGCTTCAACGGCTGCTCAACTTTTGTTATCTGATATCAACCATCACTCTTCTTTTCAAAAAAACCTGTTTTATCATCATCCGTTGATACATCATGTTGGCGGAGAAAAACTATCCAAATCGGCGGGCGACAAGCTTGAAATGACGAATACCGTTCGGCATGATGCATCCACAAAAATCCGTTTGCTACGCAATGTAGGAAGATGGCTTCGGTTAGAAGAGTCCATCACATCCTTTGATGAATTGCTAACGGTCTATCTTGAAAAGCGAAAAGAGGGCTAACTCTTTATTATTCGTCGGCTGCCACATCATCTGATGTTTGCTGCACACGGGAATATTGCCGCCATTTATCCAGTACCGTTTGGAAATCGTTTGGCAATTCCGATTCAAAATACATCTGGCGACCATCAGCTGGATGACGGAATCCCAATGATCGGGCATGGAGAGCATGACGTGGCATCAGTTCAAAACAATTTTCTACGAACTGACGGTACTTTGAAAACACGGTTCCTTTCAAAATTCTGTTCCCTCCGTACACCTCATCATTGAACAAAGGGTGTTTAATATGCTGCATGTGTACTCTGATCTGATGAGTACGGCCTGTTTCCAGTTTACATTGCACAAGGGTCACATACCCTAACTTCTCCAATACCTGATAATGTGTCACCGCATGTTTTCCATGTGCTCCATCCGGAAACACATCCATTACTTTCCGATCAAGCAAACTGCGTCCCACATGACCGGTGATAGTTCCATGATCATCCGAAAAATCACCCCATACCAATGCCAGATAATGCCGTTGAATGGTACGATCAAAAAACTGCTTCGCTAAGTGCGAAAGTGCTTGTTCGTGTTTTGCCAGAACGATTAGACCGGAGGTGTTTTTATCAATCCGGTGAACAAGACCGGGACGCACACTATCAGAGGCGATGGGTTTGCCATCCAGGTCAGGATACATACGGTGCACCAATGCGTTTACCAACGTACCACGATAATGTCCGTATGCAGGGTGCACCACGAGTCCCGGAGGTTTATTGATGACAAAAAGATCATCGTCCTCATACACCACCTCAAGCGGAATATCATCCGGATACAATTCAATTTCACGTGGCGGATGTGCCAGCACCACGGTTATCACATCTCCGGGTTTGACTTTGTAGCTAGACTTTACCGACTTACCATTAACTAGAACAGAACCAGCTTCCGTCGCCTGCTGGACTCTGTTCCGCGAAACATTCTGGAGCCGGTTGATTAAGAATTTATCAACCCGCAGCAACGACTGGTTTTTGTCTGCAACGATCCGATGATGCTCGTACAATTCATCCTGTTCGCGATCGCCCTCCTCTTCGCCATTCAGTCCGTTGAGTTCACCGTCAAATTCTTCAGCCGACATACGGTCTATTTACTGATCACAAGTTTCCGTTGAACCACTTCACCGACATCAGAGCGCAGACAAACAAAATATACACCGGGCGCTAAGAAAGAGATATCAAGAGTCGTGCTGAAGGGTTTACTAAACACCATTCTTCCGTGCTGATCAAAGAGCATAATCTCCCTTGCCCATTGACGGCTCGTTTCGTTGAAATAAACCAATGAAGTAGCTGGATTCGGATACATATCGAATACCGGTACCCCCTGAGTTTCTGAGAGACCTACAAACAACATTGAATCGCCCATTACCGCCCGCATCATAAAAGTTCCGCTTGCAAGTGCTGAAGGTACCCATGCGCTTCCGATATTATAAAACATGCGAGAATTTGACGCCGTATTGCGATCGAAACCAAGATGCAGACCATCGCCAAGAATTTGCTGAAATCCGATATAGATCGTTCCACTCACCGGTACAATCTGATCCAACACATAGGTTGCAAATCCATTGATCTGATCAATATAAACCGGACGTTGGGATGGCTCCTGATAAATCACGGTTTCCGGACTGAGCGAAGACCAGACTTTAATGGTAAAAAACTTGGTACTGACATCTGCTCCTTGCTGAACAAAATGTATACGAACTGCCCGCAACGTGTCAGGCTTCAGAATGTCAAACTTCATCGCCACTTTACCGTTGGGAGCGTTGATGAGATCATATCCTACTTCTGCAGTACCATCATCGAAACTATAATAGTTCATAAACTCCTGCACATAGGTAACCGTATCGTTGGATTTAAGTCCGCCGAATGCATTTCCATTGGTGAAGTAATTTTTCACCGTAAAGTAATTCGTGTCGGGTCGTAAAGAGGGAGAATTCGGGAAGATGGAATCGACCGGAAATGTGTAGGTCAGGAACTGATTGTTGGGTCGTGCGGGAAAGATGTTTCCGTTATCGGCACCGAAACCGGCAACGTAACCATTCTGGAAATTATAAATTCTGTTATTAAATCCGACATCTGCTGGTACTACATCTGTAACCCTGTAATTCATCACCGATGAGTCCTTAAGCAACAACTGCTGATCAGGAGCACTTAGTGAAATAAAATGTTCCCAGGGCACAGAAGTATATTCTTTCATCAGACTCTTTCCCGGTTGCGTCATTGCAACATCAACAATAGCGGTATCCATCTGTCCGGAAAACTGATTAAATGCTTTAAAGAATTTCACATAATCTACGTGCCAATGATCAAGGCTACCGGTGCGGGCTCCATAGGTACGAAAGCGGAATCTGAATCCATCTACCAGGAACGCTGCATTTGTAACACGCACCTGTACGCGGGTAAAGATCGTATCTTGTCCATTGGAGATGGTCCCTTTCGAAAACCACTGACGGCTCCAGGCAGCACCATTGAAGAAATCGACAACGAGTGAATCGGCCGAATCCGGTGCATCTCCCCAACCTTTCTTCTGAAAATAAAAACTGAGCGTAATGGAATCGGCGAGTGTGAATTGTCCGCCACCTAAACTCTGCGGGCGAGTGAGAAGATTAATGGGTTTAGAAGTAAGCGTATCACAACCTCCCTGAACGGAAGCTGATGAATTATCATACGGATTGCCGAATTCATCGAGTCCATCGAAAGTGGCGACACCCACTGTAATCATATTTCTTGCAAACTGATTATTCACGAAAACAAATTGATCCGACCAGATAGCGGGATCCGGATAAACCTCAGTTGTTGAGAAATCATCGATGATCGGAAGGTCAATGGTATCGTTAACCGTTATTGACCTTGCCTGTAATGCCAGCGGATAGCTGGAACGATATTTATGAATGACCGGATTACTACCCAGCGGTGACAACTGTTCATACTGCCCATAAAGTGCTGAACAGCAGGAAACCAATAAGGTCAATAAAAACAAGCGATACTGTATTTTCATGTTATTGTAGCTTTTCAGATTGTTGAGTAAAGAAAAGATCAATGGATTCTCCCTGGCGAACAAAAACGGAATCTCCAGGTTCCGGAATCTGCCGGTAAACTTTTGCGAGCGCAGTATCCGTAACGTCCTTATCAAACACAATCGCGCCCGGGTTAATGGAAGACCCCTGTAACACAAACATCACTTCATCGTAGGTCATTCCCTTCAATGCAGGAACAGGCACCTCAGTATTACCGATACCATCACCTAAAACAAGATCAACAGTTGAGCCTTTAGCGAGATCATCGCCAGGGCGAAGATCACGACCTTTGTACACTACCACTAACACTGCATTCTTAGCAAGATCCGGTTTATAGATTAACTGTCCTACTTTAAGTCCATATGAAGCCAGAATTGCTTCTGCCTGTCGCTGAGAAACATCTTTAAGATCCGGCAATTTCACCTGCGGTGGTACAGTTCGGGTAATTGTCACATAAACCGTTCTGCCTTCTTTCACCATTTCATTGGGAGCCGGGTCCTGATCAATAACAACTCCAGGTGGTTTATCGAGGAGAAAAACAGACGAATCAGAAATCTCAACTTTCATTGTTTTTTCTCCAAGTACCTTTTCCAACTCTGTATACTTCATTCCTACCACATTGGGAACGGTTACTGTTTCACCATGATTGGTATAGGCATCCAGCCACTGGTAAGTTCCCACCAGAACGATCACAACAAGAACATTACTCAACAACAGATGTGTGAGAAATTTTCTCGAACGAAGGAAGGAGATCAGTTCACTCATCGTATTCATGCAGGTAAACCCTGCTTTCTTTTCATGCCAAAATCAAGGATCTTGTCAATAAATTCATAAGGCCGGTAATGGGCAATTGCAGCCTGATGGAAGATACAGGTAGCAGGTGTCATGCCCGGCAAAGAGTTTACCTCGATAAATATCACTTCCACTTTTTCAGGTGAGAAGATGCGCACGAACGCATCAATCCGGGCGTACCCTTCGATATTCAGTACTTCCGCGGCACGCTGAAGTTCCTTCTTTACGATAGAGGAAATTGCTTTATTCTCATCAGGCCGGGAACTGTAGCGTGCTGGTGTAATATTCTGACCCTGCCCTGCAAGAAACTTCTCTTCCAGCGACAACACATCGCCTTCCGACAATGCTTCAGAAGCTTCAAACACCTCGTAAGCACGTCGACCATTCTCATCAATGTACGTCAACATACCTCCGGTCACTTCAATAAACTTCGAAGCACCATTCGCTTGGATCAGATCTTCAAAGAGGATATTCGATTTCACCGGAAATTCTTCCTTTGGTTTGATTTTAAGTCGTTGCGCCAGCGCCGCATCCAGTTCAGCCGTATTGCGGAAAGCGAGTCGCACATAGGCTTCCAATTCTTCCCGGCTACGGATAATTTTCACAGCGGAGCTGCAACCATCATCCACCGGTTTGGCAATAAATGGAAACGAAAATTTCGAACAGATAGTATCCAGGAAGGCGGAGGGATTACTCATCCAATCCACTTCCTGAGCGAGATAATGTCCGGCCACATGGAATCCATGACCGCGTAAAATCTCGTTGGTTTTGAATTTGTCGATGGTGATTTTCGAAGAGTCGGGACCCGATCCGTTATAGGGTAATCCAACTTTTTCGAGCTCCCGCTGCAGTGAACCATCTTCACCCGGACGGCCATGCAATGCGATGAATACAACATCTGCCATTTCAGACAGTTGTTTATAATTGATCCGTTGTGGCGCCTGAAGATTTTTCGCATCTGCAAACCGTTGTGTCAATGCTCCGCAACGGTCTATGATATGATGAATTACAGGATGAATGGAGAAATGTTCGATTTTCTCCCGGATATCATCTGCATTATCTTTTAAAAGTACATTTATCGGAATCGTAAACAGCTGATGATCGGAAGCATTTCCGGTGAGGAAAACCGGAATCACGCTGTATTTATCCGACGAAGACAATTTCTCATAAATATTCCTGCCACTCTCTACGCTGATATGCCGCTCGGACGAATAACCTCCGAGAATCACCGCTGCACGAACTTTATCCTTAACTGCTTTACGGTTAGAATCGATCAACTGATCAAGACGGCGCAAGAGCTGAGGCATTTTGCCATACTGTTTGGTATCGCGAATCCTGTTGCGCAGAGATGTCTGAATGATATAGGTAATGAACTGAGAGGGGTTCATTCCGATTTCTGCTGCCTGATGAAAGAAAAAAGAACTCGGCATCATTCCCGATGTCGTGTTCGGATCATTCAGCAATATATGTCCATCATCACTCACAAAACCATCGATGCGGGCATAGACATTGAAGTGCAAAGCCGTAAATAATTTTTCACAGGCACTTCGGATGGACTCGATCTCTGCATCGGGCAGCTGAATAGGCGTAATCTTTCTCGACAAGCCCGGCAAATATTTCGACCTGTAATCGAACAGCTCTTTACCTTTGCGGATTTCAGTTGGAGGTAAGGCGACCGGAGCACCATTTTCATCTTCCACCACAATACACGAAAACTCTTTACCGGAAATAAAGGACTCGACCAGCACTTCACTTTCACCATCTCGCGCCACCAATGTCAACTGTTCATCATTATCAGCAAACAAATCAAGCATCACGGATAATAACTCCTCCGGATGGTAGAACATGCGGCTGCCGATCATCAATGGAAGGCCGATACCTTCGCGGATATCGCAGGTTTCGCGCACCCAGGCAATTTTAGAGGGGAAATCGAACGCATCCCAGCTGGTTTTTGTCACTTTACGGATAAACAAGGCACGATGCATAGCCTGTTCAAACTCTTCTGCATTATCTTTCTGCAACACACTAACGCCGATGGATGACCCCTGATTTGCTGCTTTGACAACGCACGGAACACCGACCTTGCTCAATACAGATTTATATAGTTCCTGCTGAGCACCGTTCAGCCATTCCCCGCGGGTAATTTTCACGTAACCGGGAACCTGAAAGCCGGCATTCTTCATCATCTCTTTCTGAATTACCTTATTCATTCCAATCGCTGACGATAAAATACCGGATCCGGTATAAGGAATGCGCAGATATTCCAGCAAGCCCTGAATACGACCATCTTCCCCATCATTACCATGCAAACATAAAAAGGCAAGATCAATCATACCAGGTAAAGCTGTTGGCTCAATTCTGGAACCGATTTTATTGATCAGTTTCACCTGCTCGGTACGATCAAGATCACCCAGACTTTCGGCGTACACCTGAAAATCATGAGATGAATTCGGAATCATATCCGCAGGCGGGTAAAAATCGCGGATACTCCCTTTGTAAATAAACTCCCAGGTCAACAGCACCAGATTTCCGAAACTATCTACAAAAATGGGAATAGGTTCAAATATTGATTTATTGAGATTGTCGTAAACAGTACGTCCACCGGCGAATGACACTTCCCTTTCGCGGGAACTCCCTCCGAACACGACTCCAATGCGCAGTTTTTCCATGAAAAGCAAATGTAGGGATTTCTCCCCTCATTAGCGGTTGTTTTCAGAGATGATTTCAGTATATGCTTGTTAAAAAAATAAAACACTACCGGCCCAGAAAATCAACCAGCTTTTTAAGCGCCCTTGACCTGTGCGAAATACAGTTTTTTACAGTACTATCGAGTTCAGCGAAGGTCTGGTTATACCCATCCGGAATAAACACCGGATCATAGCCAAACCCACCATTCCCCATCATCCTGTTTGTGATTGTCCCTTCTACCGTTCCTTCGAAAGTATGAACCCCGCCTTCTCTTACCAGAGCGATTACAGTTCGAAACCTCGCCTTCCTATTGATGACACCTTCCATCTGATCCAGCAGAAACATAATGTTCCGGATGTCATTTCTGGGCTCACCTGCAAAATAGGCTGAATGCACCCCGGGTCTTCCATCAAGAGCGTCAACCTCCAGGCCGCTATCATCTGCAACGCACTCACAACCAGTTAATTCCCAAACCCTTGAAGCTTTTTGAATGGCATTTCCCTCAATCGTGGGAAAAGTTTCGGGAAGCTCTTCATGAACACCGGCCTCCAACAGAGTGACTAACTCGTAACTTTCAGGGAGGATTTTTCGTATTTCATTAATCTTGTGACCATTATTGGTTGCCAGTACCAGACGAATCGTATGCATATCTTTACACAAACTTCTGCTAAAATGAGAAATCTCCGTGAACTCATTACCCTCGTGTTTTTATTTCTGAGCATAACCAGAATGAATGGTCAATGTCCAACTGCAGGCTTTCAGGTTTCTGACACGATCTGTCCGGCACAGCCTCTCCAGATCAATAATGCCGGGTCAGCGGCCATCAGGTTTAACTGGGACTTTTGCCTTGGCGATCTGGACAGTTTACCGACGGTAACAGCTGCGCCTTCGCCGGGCTCAGTCAGTTATCCGCAAAACATGAAAATTGTTGAGGAGAATGGAAACTACTATGGGTTCATTGCCAATGCAGGCTATAATTATCTCACGCGACTTGATTTTGGCAACTCACCGGCCAACACACCGACAGCTGTAACATTGTCAAGCGACCCCTTATTGAGCCAGTTTCAATCCGGAATTGACCTGGTAAAAGAAGGAAACAAATGGCTCATTTTTGTAACGATGTTCTCCAGCAATGGACTGGTGCGACTTGACCTTGATTCGATCACACAAACTACTCCGGTAATCACTAACATTGCTGTGAGCGGACTTTTTAATCCAAACAGCATTAAATTAATAGAGGGTTACGGATTTGTAACCAACAATCAGGCTGCTGATATTGTCAGGCTGGATTTTGGCGGAAGCTATCTGAACACCCCAACTGTACTGACACCTTCCATCAGCACGCTCGCCTTTAACAATTTCGGAATTGACATTGCCTATGATTGTACAACCGGAACCTATACCGGTTTTACGACCAGCTACGGCTTTGGCACACTGAGTAAAATTGAATTCGGCAACAGCTTATCAAACAACCCCACAGTTACAGGTGTTGGCACAGGGTTATGGGGCGCACAAGGAGTAAACATTATACGAGAGAAAGGAGACTGGCACCTGTTCATGGTTTCCAATACGAATCTATTTACACACTATAAGCTGGGCACATCTCTTTCCAATGCATTAACACTCGACTACGCCTCTAATTTTGGTGGAGTGATGGCTGACCCTAAGAGTATCCAGATGATAAAGATCGGCTCCAACTGGATGGGCATTTCGTCCAACACAGGATTATTTTCATTTGTAAGACATGTATTTCCCCAAGGTTGCCTGACCGGATCATCGGCATCCTCCTTACAATCACCATCCAACATTTCCTATGCACAAGGAACCAACGGTTATCAGTATTTTGAGCTAACCGAAACATACCCGAACGGAACTACGGCACAGTTCATCGACTCTGTTTATGTAACGATACAACCACCGGCTGCAGGTTTTACCGTTTCGCCCGCCTGCAAAAATGCGATTACCTCGTTTACGGACGGAAGCACAGTCTGTTTTGGAAATATAACTGACTGGGCCTGGGACTTTGGTGACGGATTTTCGTCCACTTCGGCTAATCCTGATCACACCTACACTACCGCAGGAACATTCAATGTAACACTCACTGTAACCGGATCTACAGGATTAACAGACACATTTACACAAACTATTCAAGTTAATGATGCACCTGATGCATGGTTCAGTATTCCTGCGAGTGCATGTGCCGGATCTGAAGTATCTGTAACAGACAGTTCATCAGCCAATGCCGGTTCTTTGTCAGGCTGGGTCTGGGATCTGGGAGATACCACTTCCGCAACCGGGCCAGTCATCAGTCACCCCTACCAGCACCCCGGGACTTACGCAATTACGCTGATTGTTTCGACAGATGTTGGCTGTACTGATACCGCAACCAGAAGCATAAATATCCTGCCGGGCCCCTTTGCATCCTATACAATAGCAAACACCTGTATTGGCGAAACAGTTGATTTCAACAATACTTCTGTTTCCCCGGGAACAATCATTCAAACCTATGCCTGGGATTTCGGTGACGGAAATACGTCTACCTCACAAAATCCACAGCACGCATATCCACAGTTGACCGCGCAATACAATGTTCAGCTGATCTGTACCGCCACTAACGGTTGTGCAGATACGTTAATTCAAGAGGTAAAAATCGGAAACAAACCACTCCCCTACTTTACCTCCTCTGATGACACCGCCTGCAGCTATAGTGTGGTACAATTTACGGATAGTTCGGCTCCTGCAACCGGTGACACCATCATCCAGCGTTTTTGGGACTTTGGTGACGGCACTTACGATTCAACATCTGTATCCCCCTCACATTCATATTCATCACCGGGATTATATACGGTCCGATTAACTGTTAAAAGCCCGGTAGACTGTGATTCTTCCTACACTTACAGCATCTTCATCATTGAAAGTCCTTCAGCCAATTTCTCCATTAACAATGCCTGTGAGGGAAATCCCCATAACTTTAACGACCTTTCAACGGCCCCAGCCGGGTCATCTATAAATTACTGGAGCTGGGATTTTGGTAATAGCGCAACTTCTGGACAACCATCCGTTGTATATACTTACCCGGATACCGGGACCTATCAGGTCACACTGATTGTAAGAAGTAATATTGGGTGCTATGACACCCTTACAGCTCCCGCTACCGTCTATAAAATCCCTGTAGCCAATTTCATTTTCCCCAGAATTTGCACAGATCAGCCGGTCGTTTTCACAGACAGCAGTTATGTTGAAGGATCTGTTATCTCATCCTGGAACTGGAACTTTGGCACTTCCGGAGGAACAAGCACGATGCAAAATCCGACAGCCGGTTTTCCTGATGCTTTAGCCTATCCGGTAACTATGATCGTTTCGTCAGCCTACGGTTGTACTGACACGATTACCAAAATGGCAGCAGTATTCCAATCTCCGGAGTTCAACATCATTACACCCGACCACTGTTTTGGTAAAAATCAATTCATGTCGGTGAACGTCACTTCCGGAAATCTTGGAAATCTCTCTTACCTCTGGAATTTTGGTGACAGCACGGCATCCTTTCTGGCCAACCCTTTCCATTCCTATCCCAATGCGGGACAATACATCACAGCCCTGCAGATCACTGATGTTTCAAACGGGTGCGAGGTTATCATTACAGACACCATCCATGTTAACGATTTACCGGAAGCGGATTTTACCTATACAGGACAATGTCAATCAGCAGTCGTTCACTTCAATGACTCCAGCAGTATTGCATCGGGCATTATAAATACATGGAATTGGACACTCGGAACTTCAGGCACATCCGGTTTACAAAACCCAACCGCCATCTTCATGCTGGATGGTGCGCAACAAGTTAAACTGGTAGTGGTTTCTGCATTTGGATGCAAGGACTCCATCACTAAAAATGTAATCATCCGGCCCAAGCCTGTTGCGGGGTTTGTTAACACACCAGAATACGGTGCGCCTCCTCTGGCAGTTAATTTCACAAACACATCAGATTCCGGAACCTACACCTGGGACTTTGGAGATAGCAGCCCGGTTTATACAGGTAATGATCCGTCACACACCTATTCAGACACTGGCACTTACACTGCCACGTTGACGGTTGTAAGTCCTTATGGCTGCACCAATCAATTCAGCAACGACATCTATGTACTGATTCCTCAACGTGATCTGGCGATAAACGGCATCTCCTATATCAAAGAGGATAACAAATGGCTGATGAAAGCTATTGTAGCAAATTTGGGCAATGAAGATGCCTATACCTTCGAACTAAAAGCACAGCTCAACAATGAAGCGTTGTTTTACAACACCTTTAACGCAGACACGCTAAGGGCAGGAACTTTCAGAGAATACACCTTTAATACCAAGCTGGATGCATCGCAGGATGTAACGCCGTCTTTTTTCTGCGCAGAAATAGTGAGCGTCAATCACCAGAAAGATATGAATCCGGCCAACGACCGGTTCTGTATCAGTTCCACAAGCGGATTTGACATCATCAGCGTTTACCCGAATCCTTCAGACGAAACCATTTTTCTTGGTCTTCACAGCGATATCGCGGCAACAGCCTTAATTGAAATCTATCAGTCCGATGGCAAACGAATTATGGCAGAAAGGTCATTCGCAGTTTCCAAAGGACTGAACACACTTACGCTCGACATATCAGAATTAAGTTCAGGGTTATATGTGATCAATGTACGATTCGGGGAAGCTGAAAAATCGCTGAGAATCGTCAGGAAGTAAACGACTTTTCACCACCTGCATCCACAAAGCAATATTTTATAATTGCCAGGGTCCGGCGTTCAAAAAGGCAAAGCGGATACTTTCTCAATGCATTGAAAAAATACACCAGGCTCCGGGTTTTTTGACCTGCAAGAGCAAGGTGCAAAGAATTATATGTATATGAATAAGCGATCATTTTATTCCACTGGTTTCCAAAAATCCGCTTGACTTCAGGATCCTGAAACGAATAATCCATTGCCAACTGTTTTCGCCTCACCAGTTTTTCCTCTTCTACACTGTACACACTCCGGTCATCATGCAGAATCAGGCATGCACAGATCTTGTTATCTCTTTTAAGGCCGAAATTTGCAGCCAGCCGGATCCACAACTCCCAATCTTCCGAACCAGACAAATTACGATCCTCATTAAAAGGAAACATCAGCGCTTCCGCACGACGGATAAAAACGCCAAGACAGCTTAAAGGATTACCTTTCACAAGGAACCGGATATTTTTATGATTGTAATCGTGAACAAAACGAACTTTGTCACGGAGATAATTCCTCACCTCATATGCCTGATGATAAAAAACAGGATAATTGTATTTTCCCAGCCCCTGATTGGCAGTTGAAAGATAATCAGTGTACAACTGATCGTCCGAATCAAGAAAAGTAACATAGTCCCCTTTCGCATGCCTTACTCCGGTATTTCTGGCAGCCCCTCTCTCGCTGTTTTCAATCCGAAAATACTTTACTCTTGGATCACTGATGGTGGCAATAACATCCGGAGTTTTATCGGTGCTTCCATCATCAACAATTATCACCTCAAAATCTGAATAATCCTGATTCAATACAGACCTTACCGCCAATAATATAAATTCCACCCTGTTGTAAGTTGGAATTACGATTGAGAATTTCAGGTCACGCTTCATACGCCTTATAAAGTGCTTCCATCATGGAAGCGACGGTAAATTTACGAATAACAGCCTTTAGTCCGTTTTCTTTCAGGGTTTTGCCCAATTCTTCTGTCACAAGGATTTCGTGTATAGCCTGATAAACCGCATCCGTATCTTTAAACGGAACAACCAATGCATTCTCCCTGTTTACTATAAACTCTCTTGCAATTCCGGACAACGTAAAAACCGAAGGTACTTTCGCTGCCAGAGACTCTATGTACACCTGTCCGAAAGCTTCTGCTGCTTCATCAACCGGAACATGAACAAACACATCAAACAAAGAATACAACGAAAACAAGTCCTTTTCAAACGGAATCAAAACATATTGTTTTTGATTCAACTCAGACAACTGCCTTTTAATCTCCGCTTCATAATCACCCTTTGCATTCGCTATTATCAACACAGCATCCGGAAATGATTCAAGCAATTTCCGAAATGCAGGAATGATATATTGCACACCTTTCCATTCTGTGAGTCGTGAAATCACACCTATAACCGGGGCTTTCCCTTCCGGATTATATTTTCTCCTCAGTGCTGCAACGGCTTCAAGGTCGGGACTTGTAAACTGTTGCAACTGGAAACCATGATTCACTAAAAACACTTTCCGTGGTGGTACATGCTCTTTGCCAATCAATACATCTGTTACATTCAGGGAAATGGAAACAATTTGAGTTGAAAGCCGGTTGATTAACTTATCATATTTTACCATGTGTGGGTGGTAATCAAAATGATAAGTAGAATGATGTCGTGTATATATCCGCTTTTTTATGCGGCAGACGAATGCCGCCGGAATAGCCAGTAAATTGGCATCCAATAAATGTGCATGAACAATAGAAGGCCTGTACTTCCTGAATAAGCGGATCAACTTCAGAAACAACAGAGGATAATCCTTTTTAGACTCCAGGTTTAAACATTCAACTTTTGTTCCACGACTCTCCAGCACATCAGCCAGGTGAGGGCGGGTTGAATGCAGAAATACAAAGACAGGATCGTACTTTGTTCGATCAAGAAACTGATCCAACCAGTCAAAACCAAGAGCATAATCAACTCTTGAAATGACATATAAAACCGTTTTCTTCTCCCCCATCATTTCAAGGGATATAGGAGGTGTGAAGTTTAAACATTGTTCTTAAAAAATTCACCGGATTATATATGAATGACACGATGGCAAACTTCCAGCTTAGTCCGAGATTTCCTATCCGGAAGTAAGCTCCTGATAAGATATACTTTGATTTGGAAAGGAAAATTCTTTTCAGCAGGCCTTCTGGTTTTATTTTTTCCATTATCAGGGCGAAGAACAATTCATTGTCCTGAATCAATTGGTGCGTAAGCGTATTTGACATACTGTTCACACGAAAACGATAATACAATTGAGCTTCATCACTGCGAAGCATCAAGCCAATAAAATACCTGTTGACCTCCAATAAGAAATACCGATCGGCTGAACTCGCCAATGCTTCGTTGAAATAAACATTTTTATTAAGCAACACCCCCTTCCTGAACATATAATTTGAGGGGCATGTAATCACATCACTTCTGAACGTCAGGATTTCTCTTTCAATGTCAAGGCATGCACCCTTGTACAAATGGTCTATCTGGGCACCACTCTCATCAATTTTTCGTACATATCCACAAACAAAATCAAAAAATCCGAATTCCCTCAGAGCTTCCACACGAGTCTGAATGAAACCAGGCTGCATGATATCATCCGAATCAAAGAAAATCACAAACTCCCCCTTTGCTGTCTTGAGACCAAGGTTACGCGCAGCCGATACTCCCTTATTCTTTTGATCGATACATATAATAAAATCTTCCTGGTAGGATCTGATCAAATCACCGGTGCGGTCTGTTGAACCATCATTCACAACAATGATTTCAATTGAACGGTAGGTCTGTGAAATGACTGAATCGATCGTCTTTTGAATAAAATGTTCGGAATTATACACCGGAATTATAACCGATACCATTCCATACACAGTATTCTCGTTGATCTGGTGGTCAATCATTTCCTATTGAGCTAACTATTGAAGAATCCGGTAACACAGCACAAACAACTAATAAACAATTGATTAACTGCAAGCACCTCGACAATTACACCACGAATTTAAGAAATTAATAACGTACTGATTTGTTTCGCTCTTTCATCAACCCATCCAGAATAACAGCCATACGTTCTGCCTGGTTTTCTCTGGAGTAAAAACGAATCTTACTTTTATCAGGTGACATTGCCTTTATCCCACCAGCTACCCATTCACGGTACCATGACTCCAACAGGCGAACGAAATCATCAACCAGATCTACTGATTTACCTGTCCCTGTGTCGGCCACCAGCTCATCCAGAATATCTCCATCACCCGGAACAATTACAATTGGATTTCCAGAAGCGATATAGTCAAATACTTTTGTGGAGATGATACCTTTTACACCTTTCCAACCCGGATAGGAAAGAACAGTAGCATTGGCTGTTTCGTATACAGCCACATCCTTACTTACTCGTCCGGTAATGGTGAGGAAGCGGTGCGGGATAGCGGCCCTTACCTGACCACCAATAGCACCATGAGAATCCACTCCAATGAACCGAATATTTACTTTGTCAGGAGACTTATCAGCCAGAAATTTCACCAGACCTGCAAGCATAACAGTTAAATCCTGTTCCGGATAAATATTTCCAACCACAGAAAAACAGAACTTATCTTTTCTGTCACGCGTAACTTTATCAAATAGATTTGATTCAAAACCGTTATAAACCACATGCACTGGTGCCGGAGTGAGTTTATTTAAAACGGGCACAAATTGATCAACAATCACTGTAATGGCATCCACATTTCTCAGCCATTTTCTATAGTAAGAAGCGTATAAAAAATCCCAGATGCGTTGTTTGAAAGAAGGCTGATAATTCTCTCTAAGCAACATATTGTTCCATAAGTCACGCACATCTGCCACAACAACCGCATTCGTTTTCCGCTGAATATCCGGAATCAGTCGCATGATAACGGAAGGCGGACTTGTTACAAGTACCGCATCGAACTTTTCGCGATCAATCAGTTCAAGAACAAATTTCCTGAATGTCAGATCTGCATCAATTTCTGAATTAAAACGGCCAGCCAATCCCAGAATGAAATAATACAAATTTGCAAGCAGACGTTTATGCAGTCCTTTGCTATCCAGTATATCATTCAGACGGAATCGTCTTGTTGGAAGGGAATACAATTCGTAACCATTGCATTTTTCATGGCGGATTGGTTCATGATTATCTTTCAGAAAATCCTCCCAGGTACTTTCATCGCCCCTCCAGTGTCTGCTAACAATAACGGGATACCATCCATGCAAATGAAAATGCTGAGCCCAGGAATAAGGCCTCCAGGCAGGTGCTCCGTTACAGGGAGGCATATAGTAGGTTAAGACCAGAACTTTTTTCAACTACAGAACCGTTTTAACATTGCGAATGTAACGAGGTTACGAAACGAATCCTTACCAGGCCTGATTCCAAATTCAGAAAGTCCCCGATTGGTTGCAACAACCGTTCGCTGAAATTCCTCTGATTCAATCCATGCTTTCTGTGGCGGGGCAAAACCAATTTTATCTGTCCGGTTACAGATTGGCTCCGGCACCACGCCCTTCATTGCTTCCCTCAGAATGTACTTTGTTTTTCCTTCCCTGTAAATACACTCCGTTGGCAAACTGAAAACAAACTCCACAAGTTTATGATTCAGGAACGGCAACCTAACTTCCACTGAGTGTGCCATGGAGTTACGGTCCGCATACCTAAGGAGTGTTCCAAGCTTATTGGTGGTATAAAATTTCAATATTTCATGCAGGTCCATTCCATGTTTAAAAATATTACGTCTGTACCCTACCAGGCTTAAAACCGGATCAGCCAGAAATGCAAAGCCTAATTTACCATGATGGCCGTAGTTTTTCCTGAATACTTTTCGCTCATGATTAAATCTGCGAAGTTTAAGCTTCCTGTAAAACTCCCATACGGCAAAGTACTTTAATTCATCGTAACCGGCAAGATATTCATCTGCTCCCTGGCCATCGAGCAAGACGACAACGCCTGTATTTCGTGCAAGTCGCATCACACACCATTGCGCATACACGGAAGCGGAACCAGGAGGAAACTCATGATGCCAGACAAGCGCATCTAATTCCTTTAAAAAACCATTTTCTTCAGGCCACACCTGATGGTTAGGAATACCCGTTTTTTCATTCACCAGATCCATCCAGGAACCTTCATCCTTTTCACTGTTAAATCGCGCCGAAAAGGTCTGCATGTTGGTGACATTCATAGCATACAGAGAAGAAACGATAGAGGATGAATCCAGTCCGCCGGACAAACTACTTCCCACAGCTACATCACTCCGCAGTCTTTTGCCGATTGACTCCTGAAACAACCTGTTGAATTCCTCGGCATATGCTTTCATACTTCCTGAAGGAGCTTGTTGATTCAGATCAATCTCCCAGTATCTGTGAAAGTGAATGCCGGATTCTGAAACCTCCATCCAGTGAGCAGGAGGCATCGCCTGGATATCTTTAAAAAAAGTTTTGATATCATCAATAACGTTTTCATTCCTGAGATACTCGTTGAGGTAATCAATTTCCGGAGTCAAGGCTCCTGTGTAGGCTCTGATGGCTTTTATCTCCGATCCAAATATAAACTGATCAGAAGTAAACGAATAATAGAAAGGTTTTTCACCGAAGCGATCACGGGCACAAATCAATTTTCTTTTTTCTTCATCCCAAAGCGCAAAAGCAAACATACCATCGAACCGGCTGAGGCAGGAAATCCCATAATGCCGGTATGCCTGCAAAATCACTTCCGTATCTGAGGAAGTAAAAAATGTATATCCAAGCTTCTTTAATTCTTCCCTGATTTCAATATAATTATAAATTTCACCATTGAATACAATAGTCAGATTCCCATCCCTGCTTTGCATTGGCTGCGCTGCAGCATTAGACAGATCGATTATTGATAGTCGCCGGTGGACCAGAATGAGACGCTGATCATTTGACTGCCAGGTACCATGTCCGTCAGGACCACGATGTGCCATCGCGGTTCCCATCCGTGACGCCCTTTCGCGATCAGGTATATTTAAACCTAATGAATATATTCCGGCAATTCCGCACATAAAGGATAAGAATACAAAACTAATGCATTTCAGGGGAACGACCGCAGTAATTTCTATGCTTTAGATCAATCAACAACGGGTGTACTGTAATAAGAACTACTGTAAACAGGATATCACTCAGTCTCATCCATAAACTCCCAGATACTGTAAAAAACAACCGGTTCACCTTACCGTTCAATCTGACGGATGATTTTCGCAGGCACACCGGCAATGATCACATTATCCGGAAACGATTTAGTAACTACACTGTTTGCTCCTACCACTACATTATTCCCCAATGTAACTCCGGCTAAAATAACAGCACCCTGACCGAGCCAACAGTTACTTCCTATTTTCACTGAGCCCAGCGCATACTCATCCAATTTCCCTGGAACATGATTTGCGGTCTGGATACAAATATTGCAGGCCCAAATTGTTCCTTCACCAACTTCCAGCGTTGTACCATCAAATACAGCAATATAACTTCCACCACTGACACATAAATTTGTCAATGGAACTTCTCCTTCAAAACGGAAGTTTTTCCAACCCGTAATCTTATTCGTGTAATGCACAGAATAGGGCACTTCCGCATTTACTCTGAAAACACGTTGAACGATCCAATTGAGAAATAACAATCCAATCGATACACGGGTATAGTAAGGACGGTTGATCCATTTATAGAAAGTGCTCAGTATTCCAAGTCCCATGGTACAAATCTAATCTTTCTTTCTTAAAATCCTGCCTTTCATCTGATTGACCAGTACCGGATCTACTAATTGAAACTTTATTCCGGTCATGATAAACAAGAGCATATAAACCGGTGCGGCGAGGATGATCAGCCAGACTGAATCGAACACAAAAGCATGTAATAGCCATACAGGAATAACCAGAAACAACGCAATGAGAACAATACCACCAATGGTCCTTAAATCGAACAGATCCGTAACCTGACATTTCATCAAACGGGTGGTTTTATATGTCAATGCCGAAGCCAGCATAACCAAATGCAGGATAAATGCCGCCGCACTTCCATAAATTCCGAAAAACCTGATTAAAAGATAATTGAGACCAATATTGATAATCGTTAATATGACGATGGTATAAAAAATGTATCGGGTATTCCCTGATACAATAATAATATCCTGATAGTCATTTATCCTGATCAACAGTGTTAAATTGAATATTGCAAAGACAAGTGTACTGGCGAGGTATTTTTCAGAAAGGTAAAATGAAACGATAGGCTCGGCAAAAAACAACAGATAAACTAAAACTGGATAAACGAGAAACGCTGTAGTAGAAATAACTTTTCTTTTCAGCCGGATAATCTCATCACGCTGATGGTCATAAAACAACCGTGCTACCTCCGGTAGTATCACTGCAGCAACGGATCCATACAGTGAAGCAACGAATGGCACTTCGATAGCCCCGGCTCTGTAAAACGCATAATCTGTTGTACTTAACATTCCGGAAATCATGATGCCATCAATATAAAACACCAACCGTTCCAGTATTGATGTTAAGGCTAAAGGAGTAGCAACATGAAATATTTCTCTGGCGACTTTGCGGTTAAAAAACTGCAACGTCCTGATCTCAGAAGAAACGCAATAGAATAATACTACTGCCTGTAAAACGCTCACGACACTCAGACCCATCATCAGCAAATCCACAGAATTGAAAACCTGAATGGCCAGGAGCATTACCCCTACTTTTATAATATTGGTAAAAATCAATATCGCTGTGAGTCGCTTTACCAATCCCCGGTAAATTAATACCGATAACAGAATTGGTACCGGAATCTGACCCATCAAATTAATTACTGAAAAAACCAGAAGACGGTCCAACGAAGGATTATCAAACGAACCTGAAATGAATGGAACTCCTGCCAGCATGAATATGGCTCCTGCTATTGAAAGTAATAGTGCACTCCGCATCAGTGTTGAAAACACTATGCGTTGATCAAATTCCTTTCTGGCAAAGAAAATATTGGCTACCTGATTCAGATTGAAAGTAAAAAGGCCTTGCAGAAACGCGATAACAATTAGCACTTGCCCATATGAACCATAGTCCTGATAAGAAAGGCTCCTGACAAGGTATGGGAGAGTAAGGAAATTGATCAGCAGATTTATTCCATTGCCGATGGTTAGTACCAATACTTTAACGGGTTTAGTACCTGTCATCCGTCCCGGTTTTTCTTAGAATCATTACTGTATTCAAACCAATCGCTCTGAAAAACCTGTATTTGCCAAGTCTCACTTCTGCTTTCCGCGACAAGGCATGAACGTTAGTCCCCCACCGGGGAATTATTGCTCCGAACACTGACAACAATGGATTAAATTGTGTTGTACAGAACCCTATTCTTCGCATACCAGGAACTTCTTCCAGTTTTCTCATCCATAGAGAGGGTCGCCATAGTTTCAGTTCCGACAGATAATGAGGATATGCCCCATGCGGAGGCGGGAACGGGAAATCCCTCAATGCAGAAGGAGCGGAATTAGAAACCGCTGATGTCGGTTCAGGAATACCTGCCCCTGGTTTAATCGTGTTTGTATTTATCCTGAACAACCTGATGACAACACGTTGAAGCAGATATAGATAATAATTAAAAAAAGCATACACTTTTTCTGCTCTTGTCGGAACAACACAAAAATGCAAGCCATTGTTTTTCAATACTCTGTTGATTTCTAAAAGTGCCTTTTTCTGATCCGGGATATGTTCTAAAACGTGAGAAGAATATACCATATCGAAACTATTATCAGGAAAAGGCAATTCTTCCGCTGAACAAGGGACAAGTCTCACATTACTAATATTCAATGATTTATGCAGATCTTCCGCGGCTTTCATCCCAGGTGCATGAGACTCAGCGTTTTCTTCCGGCAAATCCGTTGCCACCACTTCATCGGCAACACTGGCAAGAAATGCGCTTTGATATCCTATTCCACATCCTAATTCAAGAATTCTTCCTGTTTTTTTCGCGGGGAAAAGTTCATAATACGACAAGAATTCCAAATATCGCCGGTGGTAATATGATGGCCATCGCTCAAGGTTTCGGCAATTTTCCGAACAATAATCGAAAACCTTTTTGAATTGATCCAGCGCTTTGTCTTTTTCCATCTCAGGTCAAAAATGCTAATTTTTTATTGAAATCGCCTTGATTATCGGCTCCTTCGTGTTTCTTTGCATTAAATTCATCCTACCCGTTTCCGGGATTATGTCAGAAAAATTACCAGAGGTCTCGATAGTTATTCCACTGTACAACGAAGAAAAGGTTTTCGCTCGTTTAACAGAACGGCTGGATCATGTCATTTCGAATCTTCCCTTCACCTGTGAGGTTATTCTGATAGATGACGGAAGTCAAGATACGACTGCTTCACTTATCCGGTCAAAATGTAAAACGGACCATCGCTATCAGGGTGTAATTCTTAGCAGAAACCACGGGCACCAGCTCGCATTAAGCGCAGGACTATCCAAGATCAGAGGAACAAAAGCCGTGATGGTTATGGACGGTGATCTCCAGGATCCACCGGAATTAATCAATGACTTCTATCAACTACTTATCGGCGGAAGTGATGTGGTGTATGCCGTCAGAAAAAACAGAAAAGAAGGCCCTTTTAAAAAACTGGCCTATTGGGCGTATTACCGGCTTCAGAAAGCTGTCAGCAATTTTGCCATTCCTATTGACGCAGGAGATTTCGGAATGATGAGCCGGCGGGTAGTGGACCATTTAAATGCCATGCCGGAACAAAGCAGATATCTTCGGGGAATGCGGTCATGGATAGGTTACAGGCAAACAGCCTATGCCTATGACCGAAGTGAACGCTCTGATGGAGACTCGAAGTATTCAATGCGACAATTGATCAATCTGGCATTTAACGGCATTTTCAACTTCAGTGAATTTCCGATCAGATTCATTACTCGACTTGGATTAGTCACCATTATTGTAGCCCTCCTCTATCTGGTTTTCACACTCTACAGGAAATATATTATCGGCGATGTACCTACGGGCTTTACCGGTCTTATCGTTGCAATTATTCTTTTCAGCGGTGTACAACTCATTTCTATCGGAATCATCGGCGAATACGTTCTACGTATATTCTTTCAGGTGAAAAACAGACCACTTTATATTATTTCGGAACACCTTGCAGAAGGAAAAGAAAATAAAAACGCAACTATTCAGGAATAACAAATCTACATGAGCAAATTCTTTACCATCAGAAACCTGATCATCATCGGACTTATCATCCGCCTTGGCTTCATGTTTTTTGGCGCCCCTGTATATTATGGTACTGCTGATTATGCGTCTAATGGAGGTGATACCTGGGCCTGGGCACATGGAATGACCAATCTGGTCCACTCAGGAACCTATACCACTGATCCTACTTACGAAGATGGGAAATACTTCCGCCCTCCCGGATACGCTTTCTTCCTGATGATTTTTTACTTTCTATCCGGGTTGCATTTACCACTTGCATTTAAACTGGCATCGTTTGCACAGGTGTTGCTCGATACTCTGTCCATCTATTTTATTTATGGTATAATAAAAAACAATAAAGGATCTGAAAAACTGGCTTTGACAGGAGCGTTACTTTATATGATCTATCCATTCGTGATTGTATGGTCGCCCGTGTTATATGCTGAAACACCAGGTCTGTTTTTCATGCTTTGGGGTATATATCTGCTCAGCAAAACACCGAATGCTACCCGTTACTCACTGGCGGGATTTACCATCGGAGCTGCTATCCTTACTCGTTTGCAGATCATTTTTATCCTTCCGGGATTATTATATTTCCTATTTACCCGGGCTGGTTCACTGCGAACATTGTTCTCTAAAAACTACCTCTTGTTTTTCGTTGCACTGGGCATCACGTACGGAAGCTGGCCGTTGAGAAATTTAGCGCATGGGCAGCTTGTATTCGGACAGAGACTCGAAAACGAATCTCATTTTTCAAAAGACTATACTGCTTTCATGTATTACATTTGGTCGGTAAAGACCGATCATCGCCCTCAATATGACCAAATCATACATGGGGAACCAGTTGACTGGCCCAAAGCATCCTATCTGCATCCCGGCGACTCAGCCACACTGGCAGATCTGGCTGTAAAATGCAGGACCTGTAGCAGGGGATTCTCACACTTCATGTTTTCAGCCGGGTTGGTAAAAGCACCTATCACTGAATACAATGCCTGTTCACAGGAAATAACTGCAACCTTCGACCGATTACGCGAGGAACAGATACACGAGAACTTTTTCCATTATATGATCATCGTTCCACTTTCGAACCTGAAAAAATGCATTTTCAAATCGGCACTTTATGAATCAAAGAGCAAATTAGTATTTATCATTTCCTCCTTGCTCTTCTCATACCGAACGATATTTATCCTTCTGGGACTGACCGGAATGTGGTTAAACCGGAAAAAACGATTAATCAGCAAGGAATTGAATGGACTTGTACTGATTTACATGCTGAGCTGGTATTTTATGATCTGCTTTTTACACAGAAACATTGAAATGCGTTACTTGATTATGACGGATGTAATGCTTCTCATCCCAGCCACTATTCCACTACTCATGTTGTTGAACAAAAGATCCGTTAAAGCAGACTGACCATGTGTGGGATAGCCGGATTCTTAACCTTTGGAGATCATTTCGAAGCCTCAGATTTGCGGAAGATGACTGATCGTATCAGCCATCGGGGACCTGACGCAGACGGATTCTATTTTGATGGTAAATGCGGGCTTGGTCATCGCAGATTATCCATCATCGACTTATCTGATCGTGCAAATCAGCCTATGTTTTCTGCAGATGGACGATATGTCATTGTATACAATGGGGAAGTATATAATTTTCAGGAGATCGGAGCAAGAATTAAAGAACAGAATACGGACGCTGATTATAAATTCCGAACCTCCAGTGACACCGAAGTAATTCTGGAAGGCTTTGCAAAATATGGAATTGAATTTGTTCATCAGCTGAACGGGATGTTTGCCATTGCCATCTACGACACCATTCAACAAGAACTATATCTGATACGTGACCGGCTGGGAATAAAACCACTCTTTTATTATTGGGATGGTAACAAACTCGCTTTCGCATCTGAGTTAAAATCGCTAACCCAGTTACCACAACTTAACAAGGAAATTCTGCCCTCTTCTATAGCCGATTTTTTGCATTTAGGTTTTATTCCGGCCCCTAACACCATTTACAAAAACATTTTCAAGCTTTACCCGGGCAGCTATCTCAGAATGGACAGCAAAGGTCAACAAACAGCCAAGTACTGGAATGTTAAGCAACGATTGTCCAACAATATTATAACCGATAAGGAAGAAGCATTAGTCAAGCTAAGTGACTTACTGATGAGTTCGGTTCAATATCAACTTAAAAGTGATGTACCTTTTGGCGTTTTTCTCAGCGGAGGAATCGACTCCAGCCTGGTAACAGCACAAGCTGTAGGATTATCTTCTGTTAAAGTAAATACTTTTTCGATTGGTTTTGAAGAGAACAGTCACAACGAATCAGAATATGCCAAAGCTGTTGCTACCCATCTTGGCACCAACCACCATGAATTCATTGTTTCTTACAATGATGCCATCGCGCTGTTCGACTCCATATTTGACGCTTACGATGAACCCAACGCAGACTCCAGTATTATCCCAACGATGCTGGTATCCAAACTTGCAAAAAAATACATCACAGTTACTTTATCGGGCGAAGGAGGAGATGAATTGTTTTTTGGATATGGCTCCTATCAATGGGCCCGTAGATTATCATCCCCATTCATAAGCAGTCTACGCTATCCATTATCCCTGGCGATGTCGCAGATGTCATCACGCTATCAAAGGATCGGCAGGATGCTTGATACAAGCAGGGCTGCCAATCTTCGCAGTCATATACTTTCACAAGAACAATATTTGTTTACAACCGGAGAAATTCAGGAGTTGGCAAAACCGGAATTCAGCCGACCAGGTTTTTTAGACTTTATTGAGAATTATGAATTCGACAGTGTTCTTGCTGAAAAAGACACCCTTAAAGGCAGAACTGTGAAAGTCAGAAAACTGAATGCCATGGAACAGCAGGCACTTTTTGACATTCAATACTATCTTCCGGATGATCTTTTAACAAAAGTTGACCGGTCAAGCATGCATTACTCACTCGAAGCAAGAGTGCCTTATCTGGATCACAGAGTAGTGGAATTCGCCATCAACATATCACCAGAATTGAAATATAATCTGGGCATCAGCAAATACATTCTGAAACAGATTTTATACAAGTATGTTCCGGAAAAACTATTCATTCGTCCGAAACAAGGTTTTGCTATTCCGCTGAATAAATGGCTGAAAAAAGAAATGAAATACCTGATTGACGAATATATGGATCCTGATTTAATTGAAAAGCAGGGAGTATTGAATGTTGAATACACTCAACGGCTTAAGCATGATTTTTTCAAGGGAAAAGACTATCTCTATAACCGGATCTGGTTGATTATTTCACTCACAAAATGGCTGAAGGCGAATACGTAATCAGTTAAAAATCCCTTTATTGGCCACAACAAAATCCTCGTAGTTAGGAACCTGCCGCAGATCTTTTTCATACTCTTCAACCTCCTTCTCTTTCAAATGTCGGGTAATATAAAGAGTTGCAATAAAGAATGGGATACAAGGAATTTTATACCTGACCAGACTACCAAAGTTACTGGTTGATAATCCAACCGAATAGGCAAAGAGAATTGCAAAAGCGAAAGAAAAGGATAACAGGTGGCTCTTTTTTAACAGACGAAAAAAACCAAATCCACGCACAAAAATCAACACCTTAATCGTAAATATCAAAATCAGCAGATTTTCAATTCCTGAAATAAACATTACCATATTGTTTGCCTCAAGGATCAACGGTCTGAAAATTGCCGAAAAAGTTGCAATCGGAAATTTACTCAGGATTGAAGGCAAGGTTGCATCATATTCACCAATATCGAAAGCGTTCCCTTTGTGGTAATCACTTTTCAGATCCCGCTGATTAACCACCGCTTTTTCTAAAATTGTATCCAGCTGATATTCCTGTAAAGCACTTCCCAATACGTTCATAAACATATAGGCAAAACCAATTCCGAAGACAATCAGCAAAGGGATGGCAGCAGTCTTCAGAATGCCACCATAAATACGGCCAAGCAACCGATGAATTACCCAAATAATAATCGCAGGCACGAGTCCGACAAGGATATAGGGTTTAACATTCAGGATCAACGCACTCGACAGAAACAGGGTAATGACACTCACCAACTGCTTTCGCCCTTTGACAAACAGGTTATAAATACTCCACACTGCCCATCCTAACGCACTGAGTGTAAAAGTATCTTTTAACAAACCGGAGCCCCAGAAAAAGACTGAAGGAACAAACAAAAATGCAATAGCCAGTTCCTTTTTCAGTTCAGGGTATTCCGAAACGAAAACCTGATACAACTTCCAATTCCCTAAATAGGACAACCAGGCGCATAACAAAGTAGTAGCGACGTAACTCTGAAATCCAAATCCTACAAGAAACAAACTAATTTTCACAACGAACCAGGCTTTGGGATCACGACAATAAGCCGGGAAACCTGTTTCACTGCTGAAGTAATAGAAATTGGAGATATCTGCCTTCCGGAAAAACACATGAACGAACGAATCAAAATCAACAAATACAAGTTTCTGGAAAGCCATTGCATCAAAGAAATACTGCAACGTATCACCGCCCGGGTAATAGAATGAATATACAAAAGCCAGACCCAAACCACCAACAATTTTCGCTGTCAGTCCCCCGAGATAATACTTATACTCAGGTTGCAGCAACATCTTTTTACGGGCGTAAATATTGGCACTGATCAGGATCAAGGCCAGATAGATAGGTCCGAATACTATATCGACAAGGGAATAAAACCGCATTTTGAGAACTCGCCGGGTAATGCGAGATACCGTGTAAAAATACAAAAACGTATCTAACAGGCATTACCCTGAAAATGACCTGTATATATCCGAATTGTATATTTTTGACCAACCATTAAAATATGCCAATTCCCACACCCGTTCGTCTGAAAGAAATTGACTTCCTTCGCGGGCTGGCTGTACTTTTGGTTATTTTCAGACATTTCAGGCTTAATCAACCCTTACAGGAAATGGGATGGATTGGAGTTGACCTTTTCTTTGTGCTGAGCGGGTTCCTGGTATCCGGGTTATTATTCAAAGAATACCAGCAAACCGGAAAAATCAACGGTTTTCGCTTTTTGATTCGAAGAGGATTCAAAATATATCCTGTATTTTATGCTTTCATTCTATTCACCCTCCTGTACAAAATCGCTTTAAACAAACCCATCCCATTGAATGCATTGGCCGGAGAATTGTTTTTTTTACAAAACTATCTGGGGAGTTTCTGGAATCATACCTGGTCTTTAGCAGTGGAAGAACATTTTTATTTCATTCTTACTTTTTTACTATGGATCACATCCCGAACCGGCCTAACAGGCAATCGAAAATTTTTCACCGGCATTACTATAATTATTGCAATTATATGCCTTGCGCAAAGGGTTTATTTCAATTCCAATGAATTGAAAATTGAATATCTCTACTATAGTCATTTCAGATTCGACTCCTTATTCTGGGGTGTATTTCTTTCTTTTCAATACCATTTTAACAAAGAAAATCTTCAACAGTTTGTTATCAGATACAAACATTTACTACAGTTTATCTTCATTGCCAGCATCAGTTTTACCCCTTTCATAGATGAACGTTCATCCTATTTTGTTCGTACGATTGGATTCTCATTGTTGTATTTAGGGTTTGGTTCACTCCTATTGCAATTCATTTTTCTGCGGTACGATATCATACTGAAAAAGACAAAAATCAGTACTCTTCTTTACAATATACTTTCAACGATTGGCTTCTATTCTTATTCTGTTTACATTATACATATCATGATTGCATTAATCACAACACAACTTCAGGCGAAATTTATGCTTGACAACACGTTGGCATTCTTTATCTATCTGCTCGCTTCTGTTGGTTCCGGCATCATCATATCCAGAACAATCGAAATTCCTTTTCTTAAACTGAGAGAAAAGTATTTCCCAAAAACCGAAACAACACCTGCAGTAACATCGTGAAAACAGTATTATATATTTCCTATGATGGCATGACAGACCCGTTGGGTCAATCACAGGTGCTGCCATATCTCTGCGGACTCTCTGCTGAAGGCTACAAAATACACCTCATCAGTGCTGAGAAGTCCGACAAATTCAAAGAACTGAAAGAGATCATTCAGGAAATTTGCGACGTCAACAATATTCACTGGCACCCCATTCCCTACCATAACCGGCCTTTGATCCTCGGCACTTTATTTGACCTTTACAGAATCCGGAAACTGGCCAGAGCTCTTCACCGAAAAGAATCGTTTTCGCTTGTTCATTGCCGGAGCTACATGCCATCGTTTACAGGCATCTGGCTGAAAAAAAAATACAAGGTACCGTACCTGTTTGACATGCGTGGTTTCTGGGTAAATGAAAAGGAGGATGGAAATGTTTGGGATTTAAGAAACCCCGTTATGAAACGCGTATTTGATTTCATGAAACGGAAAGAATCCACGTTCTTTAAAACGGCTGACGCTGTAATTTCTTTAACACATAAAGCCATACCCGAAATCAGGAAAATTACGGGCACATCAAACGATCATCAACCAATAGAAGTCATACCTTGTTGTGTTGACACCAATCATTTCAATTACAACACCGTTAGTACGGACATTGCTAATGAATGGAAAAAGAAACTCAAACTCCCGGAAGACTCCTTCATACTCTGTTACCTCGGAAGTATCAGCACATGGTATCTCCCGGATGAAATGCTCTTGTTTTTCAAACAATTTCTCAACGTACAACCGAATGCTATATTTTTAATTATCACACTGGAAAACACGGATACATTTGTATCAAAAGCTATCGAAACCGGTATTGACCGATCCAGAATCATCGTCACTTCTTCCAGAAGAAAGGAACTACCCGCATTGCTTAGTCTGTGCCATGCTTCTCTATTCTTTATTAAACCCGCCTATTCCAAGATTGCAAGTTCTCCTACTAAACTCGGAGAACTGATGAGTATGGGCTTGCCGGTAATATGTAATACGGGAGTGGGAGATACGGAAGAACTTGTTATAGAGTCAGGTTCCGGAGTAGTTTGCAGGAATTTCACTGAAGAAGAATATGACCTTATTGCCAGAGAATTTTCACAATTGTATACTGGATTCAGGAAAGAAAAGCTTAGAGAAGAAGCGATCCGTTTATTCAGCATCGAAAAAGGGATAGCCCGATACAAAAAAACGTATCGGTATCTTATGCGTCAGGAGTGATGGTAAGGTTCGTTTCGGAGAATTGTAAATGCTCTGTATAACTGTTCAGCAAATATTACCCTAACCATCTGGTGGGTATACGTCATTTTAGATAGTGCAAGCAGTTCTTTGGCTTTATCTTTTACCAACGGATGGAACCCATATGCTCCTCCTATCACAAAAATTAAATCTCCCTGTATCGCCACCATTTTTTTATTCATCCAACCCGAAAATTCCACTGAATTGAATTCCCCGCCTTTTTCGTCTAATAACACGAGATAATCTCCCGGTTTAAAATGCCGCAGTATCCGATTCGCTTCATCCATCATGGCATCCTCCCTTTGACGCTTCTGGATGCCCGAAGCTTCCAGTTCAATCCATTCCAAAGGGATCAACTTCTTCAAACGGGCAAGATAAGTTTCTAAACCATCCAAAACCCAGCCCTTCTCCGTTTTGCCCACCGACAATACTTTGATTTTCAATTATATGTATATTTTAAAATTATCTTATTGTGTGGAAAACACTGCAAGACTATCGCCTTGATTGATCCACAATTGGTTTAACTTTGCGTAAAATTGGTGAATTAATCATTGCAAGATCTATTTGGCAAGGAATTTGCCTCTCAAAGGTGTTCCTAACAAAAATGAAAAAGCTAACCATCCTCTTCAGTTTATTCCTTGTGATTACCGGTTCAGCACTGGCGTCGCTCGACATGTTGGATGATATTGCAAATGCACTACGATCCGGAGATGCCAGAACAGTTTCGAGATATTTTGGAAACACGGTTGATCTGACCATCATTTCGCAGGAAGAAGTGTACAGCAAGGTTCAGGCAGAGCAGGTTTTAAGAGATTTCTTCTCAAAAAACACCCCCCGCTCATTCACGATAATTCATAAAGGGGAGTCTAAGGAAGGAGCCCGATATGCTATTGGAACCCTTGTAACTTCACAAGGATCCACGTATAGAACGTATTTCTTTATAAAGCAACAGGGTAATACCGCTATTATTCAGGAACTAAGATTTATGAAAGAGTAACTTCAACCAAATAATCAGGCTGCCAGTATATTAAGGCAGCCTTTTTTCTTTATTCTGTTCATGACTTTTACCATAAAACTTACTATGAACGGTCGTTTTTACCAATTTTGCATTTACTATGGACATTCATTCATTCATCAAAGCGGCAATTCAGGAAGATCTTGGCCATGGAGATCACACCTCCCTGTCAACGATTCCGGAAAACAAAACAGGAAAAGCCCGTCTCCTAGTAAAGGAAGAAGGAATCATTGCCGGTATTGAATTAGCAACTGCAATTTTTACTCATGTAGATGAATCCCTTCAATTCACCCAGCAAATATCAGAAGGTGAATCTGTGAAAACCGGCGATATTGTTTTTCATATTGAGGGGTCGGTACGCAGCATTTTAGTCTCTGAACGACTTGTTCTTAACTGTATGCAGCGGATGAGTGGAATCGCAACAACCACCCGAAAGTATGTAGATGCAGTTAAAGGGACGAAAGCCAGAATTATGGATACCCGTAAAACCACCCCGCTTATGCGCGTGTTTGAAAAATGGGCTGTTCTGAAAGGCGGCGGACATAATCACCGCTTCGGACTTTACGACATGATATTAATCAAAGACAATCATGTTGATAGTTGTGGCGGCGTTATAAATGCCCTGAAAAACGCAAAGGACTATCTCGAAAAACATCATCTGGATCTTCCTATTGAGGTTGAAACACGGAATTTTAATGACATTGAACTGGCACTGTCTACAGGAATTCCACAACGCATCATGTTTGATAATTTCACAGTTGAACAAACCTATGAAGCGGTAAAAATGGTAAATGGTCTGACCGAAACAGAGTCATCAGGAGGCATCAATCTTTCCAATGTACGCGCATATGCAGAATCCGGTGTAGACTGTATTTCGATTGGTGCTCTGACTCATTCTGTGAAAAGCCTCGATCTGAGTCTTAAGATTTTTGCATGAGCAGGAATAAGCTGTTAAACTGGATCTTTTCCAAATGGCCTTTAAAGCCATTGATACTTATTTCAAAACACCTCCGGCTTCCCGGATTTGAAGGTCTTCCACTTTACAATGTGCTCAGTTTTTTCTTTCAACGGTTAAATGAAAGTGAATTGCAAACCCGCGCACGTTCACTCGCTTTCAGTTTTTTTCTGGCTCTCTTTCCAACGATAATATTCATTTTTACTCTTATTCCCTACGTCCCTATCCCATCTTTCCCGGACAAACTCCTGCAATTAATCAGTGAGTTTTTACCGGCAAATACATTTGAGGCCGCCCAAGAGACGATAGAAGACATCGTAAAGCATCAGCGGGGAGGATTACTATCGTTCGGTTTTCTTTTCGCGTTGTTTATCTCGGCGGATGGTATTATGGCGTTGATGTCGTGGTTCAACAAAAGTTACCATGGAAAAGAACAACGTCCGGGCTGGAAGGTTAAACTGATGGCTATCGGTCTTACCATTACCCTGGCCTCCTTTGTATTTCTGGCTATCGGATTAATCGTTACAACAGAATTTATTTATTATTACCTAGAAGAAAAGCACATTCTTGTAAATGTCATGCAGCTGGTTTTATTATCGGTTGGAAAATGGATAATCCTGTTAATGCTGTGTTTTTCCGCGATTTCTTTACTTTATTACTATGGCCCGTCAAAGCATGAAAAACTCCGGTTTATTTCTGCAGGGTCCTCATTGGCCACATTGCTGATCGTACTTACTTCCATCGGCTTCAACTATTTCATCACAAATTTCAGTCAATACAACAAAGTCTACGGTTCTATTGGAACACTCATCATTATTCTGATCTGGCTTTACATTAATTCATTGGTTCTCCTGGTTGGATATGAATTAAATGTATCCATTCGAAAAGCGAGGAAAATTATTTCTCTTCCCACTCAGTAACAGAACCCGGAACCCGTTCCATTTCCTCCCAGACACCATTGGAATTTAGTTTTTCAATCACATAAAATTCAACTCCGGTCGTCCAGTCAAAATAGCTACTCCATTTTAGCATATAACCAGAGGAGAGGTCAACTTTCTGTAACAGGATCGAAGAGCCAGGCACTCCATATCTTGCATTTACATTACATACGTTCTGAACCAGAATTTTATAATAATACTCCTGACTGCCAACCGCTGTCTGCATATCCTCATATTCATGCATCAAAGAAGGAACGGAAGCGATCAGCTGATAGTTCATTTTATCAGTGGAGCGATATACATCATACCGATCGATCAGGTAAGGTAAAACAGAGGGTTCGCTCCATTCCACCAGCACAAACTGATCATCGACAACCGTTGCACGGCTGATATCAACAATCTGATCAGCAATATCACTCGTTGGTGTTGCAGAAGAAACATTACTCCAGGAATCGTACACAGCATTATTGCAGACTGCCACTCCGAGTATTTTGTATTCATAAGGTGATGGACAGGCTGCTGTTGTATCGGTAAATGAGAATACATTGTCAGGCAACGAAGCCAACCGGATAAAGGAAGATCCAGCAGCATCTTTCCTGTAAATTTCGTATCCATTAATGCTACAGCCTTCATAAGGTGTCCATGAAAGATCTACCTTCTGATGGCCAGCAGTTGTCTGAAGCAAAATCGTTTCATGCGCTCTCAACTGGGATAAAGGCTGACTATTTCCACACAGATCAACCGCCTGCACTTTGTAGGCATAAGTTGAACTGTTAACCAAAACATTACTATCGTTGAAGAACGGAATATTATTATTCACTCCTGTATTGTTCTGGTATATCTGTGCAATACTGTCAAACTGACCTGAAAGCGTATTATAACGATAAACGATATAATAAGCCAGGTCGTTCACTGTCGTTTTCTGCCACTCTACCATCACATGAAGCGGCGACTCAACTGAAACCCTGTATAAATCCGTAGCCGGAGGAGGTGCCGGATCATACACATCAATATAATCAACCAGAGTAACAGTATCCGAACATCCACCCTCATTTGTAACAATCAAGGACACCGTGTAAACACCTGGCTGGGTATAGGTATATGCAGGGTTCTGCAAGGCTGAAAAATCGCCATTCCCAAAATCCCAATTATAAACCGGGTTGAATGTACCAGAAGAAGCATCCGTAAACTGAACAGTAACCGGATTACATCCGGCAGTAATATCGGCTGAAAACGCAACAGAAGGCTGACTATTCACATAAACAGAATCCGGGTAAATCATTGTATCCGTACACCCTTCTGCATTATACGCAATCAAGGTAATTGCATAGACCCCTGGAGTTACATAGGTATGAGCCGGTGCATTGCCCGTTACAACTGTACCATCTCCAAAGTCCCAAACCAGGCTATCTGCTGAAGTACCAGTATCATCTATTGTGACTTGCAAAGGTGCACAGCCACTGATTGTATTAACTATAAAACTGGTTACCGGGCTGGAACCAACTGTAACCGGCACCGGATACGTATAAATTGCAGAGCACCCGGAAGAATCATAGGCAAACAAAGAAACCATATAGGTACCCGGGTCATTGTATATATGCAAGGGGTTAACAACCGTATCCTGTTCCCCATCCCCGAATTGCCATTCAAAATAAACACCATTCAGGCTTACGTTATTAAAATTAACAGGATAAGGGGCACAACCGGAACTACCAGATACATGAAAATCAGGTTGCGGGCCTCTTACGTGAATTAGACTATCAAAGTCAACAGAATCCTTGCAACCGAAAATATTCTCCACAACCAGTTTCACATCATAGTAACCGGGAGCAGAATAAATCAAGGAAGGATCCTGATTTCCGGAAAAACTACCATTCCCAAAATTCCAGTTCCACGCAACAGCATTTATGCTCTGATCATCAAAATCGGCCATAAACGGCGAACATCCGGTAACCGTATCGATTGAAAATGCAGCTACGGGCGTATTTACCTGTATCATTGAATCAAGAACGATCGTATCCCGGCAACCGGTACCTGCGGTAACGATAAGTGTAACATTATAAAACCCATCTCCCTGATAAACATGAGAAGGATTCTGCAATGCTGATGTATTTCCATCGCCGAAATTCCACTCCCAGCTTACTGCATTTGTTGATGAATCTGAAAACTGAACACCCAATGGAATGCATCCACCGGTTTCATCAGAAGCAAATTTTGCCTCTGTCAACACGGGAGCTAAAGCAGACATTGTACGTGCACAGCCATTCACATCAGTTACTGTTAATGTAATCGAATCACCCGGATTGGTGAGATACGTATGAACCGGATTCTGTAGTGATGATGTATCCCCATCTCCAAAATCCCATCTCCAGCTGGCCGCATCATGACTCAGGTCAGTTAATGTCAAAACGGATGGGACACAATCACCAGAAATACTGGACTGGAAATCCGCAATCAGGTTACTCACGAAAAACGCCTGTGGAATAGTTATACTACTTGAACAAATACTCCTTGAAGCAATAAGCGTTACATCATAGTAGCCAGTGTCCTGGTAAGTATGAGTCGGATTCTCCATTATAGAAGTAGTTCCATCACCAAAATCCCAAAACCACGAATTACTACCAGTTGAATTATTGACAAACTGAACAAACAATGTGGTACAATTTGAAACCGGTGGTGTATACGTAAAATCAGCCAACGGATCAATCACCTCAATCTGATATGCGAGGTTAAAAGTAAGTGAACAACCATTCACATCAGTTACTATCAAAGAAACACTGTAGTAACCACTATCTGCAAATGCATGTTTTGGATTCTTTGAAGACGAAAATGAACCGTCACCAAAGTCCCATTGATAGGAGGCATAATTGACATTACCCGGACTAAACAACACACTGTCGCCCGCACAGGTTCTTCGGATATTGGAAGATAATGGACTACTTGCATTTACAGCAAACGACTTGGCAACGAATGAAGGACACCCGTTAGTATCTTCCACACTTAAGCTCACCATATAAGAGCTATTCGCATACGGATAGGTATACGAAGCGGTAGGTGTAGTAACTGTAGTACCGTTTCCAAAATTCCATAAATAGTCCGTCCCAGGTGTGGTGGTTGACAAATCAACAATAACTCCATTGCATAAATTCGTCGTCTGAATTTCAAAATCAGAAATAGGCTGCACTACAAAAAAAGTATCTGTAAATACGATCGTATCCAGAATGCCCAGGCTGTTCAGCATATATAATACAGGGACGAACGCTCCGCTATCCGAATAACTATGTTCAGGATTGGCAACAAAAGATGTATCTCCGTCACCAAACACCCAGGTCCATGACAAAGCCGACATATCGGGGGAAGAAAAATTGACAGTGAATGGCGCACAATGATACACTCTTGGCGGTGGAGGTAGTGGTCCGCCACCTAATCCCCCCCCTGACCCATGTGAAGATCCGAAAGACATGGGAGGATAATCATAGGTAAACACACAACTATCATTTCCGATTGTAAGAGAAATATTATACGGTCCGGGGGTTGTATACACATGCACCGGATTTTCAAGTGTTGAGGAATCGCCGTCGCCAAAACTCCAAATCCAATAAGTTGCACCCGTTGAATTCGCGTAAAACTGAACATTCAAAGGCAGAACCGTATCGGCTGTAACCGCTGAAGCATTAGCACCAAGACCTGTTATTACTACACTGTTGTTTGCCTGCAATGTAGTATTGCAACCATTGGGAGTTGTGGCCACCAGTGTTACATTGTAAGTACCGGGGCCGGGGTAAAGGTGAGATGGATGTTGTGCATTACTTGTCCCACCATCTCCAAAACTCCATTGCCACCCTGAAGTATTTAATGAGGTATCCGTAAAAAACACCTCATAAGGAGGGCAAGGTGATACAGTATAAGTAAATCCGGGGTCAGCACCATCAACAACGAATGTCTGAAAATTCGGGATATGTTGTTCACAACCTCCATTCGGCATCCAGGTAGTTAAAGCTACTGTATATGTCCCCGGTACGCTATAGACATGATATGGATTCGGATCGGTGGATGTGGTTCCATCACCAAAATCCCATAGAAACGACGCTGCACCCGAAGCATCTGAGAAATTTACCGGATGTGGCGCACATCCCAAAATGGAAGGAGGCACCGTATAGTTCACCGTTGCAGCTGAAACATTTACAGCAGTCGGATGCAACAAGGTATCCACACAACCGGTTGCATCCGAAACGATCAGCATCACATGATACTGACCAATTGCATTAAATGTATGCGACGGATGTTGGGCAGTAGATGTAGTTCCATCTCCAAAATCCCAAAAATAATTTGTAGCGAGCGTACTGGTATTGGTAAAATTCACAGTCAGAGGAGGGCAACCTGACGTCACATCCATATTAAATGAAGCTGTAGGTGCGTTCACTTTTACCTTGGCACCCAATGGATAACCATACGTACATCCATTTACACTTGTCGCAGTGAGATTGACCGTATAGGTGCCCGGCACAGAATAAACATGTGAAGGTACTGCCTGAGTTGATGTAGTACCATCTCCGAAATCCCAAAGCCAGAAATAGTTCTGTGCTGACGAATTATTGGTAAAAACAACATTCAGCGGAGCACAACCCACATTGTTTGACATTGAATAAATAAAGGAAGGGCGCTCATAAACATTGATAGTATCCGGGTAGACCGTCTGTACGCACCCGCTGCTGTAGTTCACAGTTAACGAAACCGGATAATTACCATCGTCATGATAGGTATAATAAACGGCAAAACTGTTTCGGGTTACACCATTGCCAAGCGTCCATAAATAAGTTGCATTCTGAACATAGGCTGTTGACAGTGCCACATACAAAGGTTCGCACCCGGCAGTATCAGTAAAAACTACTCTGGGTGTAGGGTTATACCGGATATGAATGATATCGGATTCCGTTATTGTATCAGTACATCCATTCGTGCTGGACATGACCAATTGCACATCATGATAGCCCGAATCAGCAAATACATGTGAAGGATTCAAAGCAGAAGACGTTGCACCATCATCAAACAGCCATTGCCATGTGACTGCATTACTCATATTTGCACTAAATGCAAACACGTGACCCGAATCACAAACCGCCGAATCATTAACGGTCACTACTGCATCCGGTGAAGGAAATACGGTCACCATTGCGTTCATTACTTTCACGTCACTACAACCATAGGCCTTATTAATCGCCACCAGTGTAACATTGAAAACACCGGAAATATTATAAATATGGGAAGGATTGAAAGATGATGAAGTTGTTCCATCCCCAAAATCCCAGGCGCATGAATCAAAATGCTGTGACAGATTCTGAAAACTGAAAACCTGAGAACCCTGACAACCACTACTGATGTTTACCGTGAATGCAGCAATTGGTTTAGGTTGTACAACAATCTGAGCACTATGAACATCGGAATTACCATTGGCAGAAACCGCAGTCAGTGTTACAGTAAACGTACCTGCAGCCGTGTACACATTGGAAGGATTGACCTGCGATGAAGTATTACCATTTCCGAAATTCCATTGATAACTGACTGCATTTTGAGATGTATTCGTAAACTGAACATTATGTGGCACACAACCTTGAGAAGCAGACACCGAAAAATTTGAAACAGGATTCTGTGCAACAGCAATGCAGGAAAGAAACATCAGCGAACTGATGATAAAGATCCTGTTCCACAACGGTCTCAATGCAGTTTCAAATGATAAAATCATATGGCATTCATACGCAAATACCTTCATTTTGTTCCTACTCCACTTCCTTAAATATTAACCATTGGATTTCAAACAATTAAGAAAAAGGAACTACTTCGCTTCATTTGTAAGAAAATCTTAAAAATCAATATCTTAAGCACAACTACATACTATTAATTACCAACATTTTACATCCAAGACTACGTTCTATCGTACTTTTGCCATCCAGTTGAAACCATCTATGAGTTTATCGGAAGAAGAATGGGTAGAAGTTTACGGTGCCCGCGTACATAATCTACAAAATATAGATCTGACTTTTCCCCGCAACAAACTGGTTGTTTTGACTGGTTTAAGTGGCAGTGGGAAGAGCTCACTGGCATTTGACACAATTTATGCGGAAGGGCAACGCCGTTATATGGAGACGTTTTCAGCCTATGCCCGGCAATTTCTAGGAAATATGGAAAGGCCGGATGTAGATAAAATAAAAGGGTTGAGTCCGGTCATTTCCATCGAACAAAAAACGACGAATACAAATCCGCGATCTACGGTTGGCACAGTTACAGAGATCTATGATTTTCTTCGCTTGTTATTTGCACGTTCATCCGACGCCTACTCCTATCATACCGGAGAAAAGATGGTGAAGATGACCGACGAACAGATCAGAGACGTGATTCTTCAACAGTTCGACGGACAATCGGTATTATTTCTTGCGCCGGTTGTTAAGGGCAGAAAAGGGCATTACCGTGAACTCTTTCAGCAGATTGCTCAGCAAGGCTTCGTAAAGGTCAGGATTGATGGTGAACTAACAGAGATAAAAAAAGGATTACAAGCCGACCGTTATAAGACACACGATATTGAAATTGTTGTTGACCGTATGGCGGTTAATGACCAGCAGGCGGTTCGTGTATATGATAGTATAAAAACTGCCTTAAAACATGGTAAGGGAACCATGATGGTATTGGGTGAAAAAGATAAAAAAGTACGTCATTTCAGCCAACACCTGATGTGTCCGACTACCGGCATTTCATACGACGAACCTGCCCCCAATTCCTTTTCTTTTAATTCACCTTACGGAGCTTGTCCCAAATGCAGTGGCTTAGGCAGTATTCCTGAAATTGATTTACCCAGCATATTTCCCGATCCAACGAAGAGCATAAAACAAGGCGGAATTGCACCACTTGGTGAATACCGTGATTCGTGGATTTACCAGCAGATGCAAGCCATCGGAAAGAAATTCGGATTCACACTCTCAACGCCGATTCAGGATATTCCTGAAGAAGCCATCAATATTATTTTATATGGTTCGGGAGAGCTGATTTCGGTTGAAGGAGATTTGAGTTCTGCCAATGCATCAAGTCTCAGTTTTGAAGGTATTGCCAGTTTCATCTCTGCGCAGATTGAAGACGATGCAGGTACCGGCCGTTTAAAAAAGTGGGCACAGGGATTTATGACTCATGTAGATTGTCCATCCTGCAATGGTACACGTTTGAAAAAAGAAGCCTTGTATTTCAGGATTGATGATAAGAACATTGCTGAACTGGCTTCAATGGATTTACTGCTTCTTTACGAATGGACCGAAAAAGTTGAAAAACGGCTCACAAAAAAGCAGCTTTCCATTGCCAAAGAAATTCTAAAAGAAATCAATAAGCGGATCAAGTTTCTTCTGGATGTTGGGTTGGACTATCTTACTTTAAACAGAACTGCACGATCTCTTTCCGGTGGTGAATCGCAGCGGATACGACTTGCTACTCAAATAGGTTCTCAGCTGGTTGGAGTTATGTACATTCTCGACGAACCCAGTATCGGGCTGCATCAGCGGGACAATACACGTCTTATACAATCATTAAAAGATCTTCGTGATTTAGGAAACTCTGTAATTGTTGTAGAACACGATAAAGAAACCATTCTGGCGGCCGACCATATCATTGACCTTGGACCAGGTGCCGGAGTACATGGAGGGAAAATTGTAGCCAGCGGAACGGCAAAGACAATTATCAAAGCTGATACGCTGACTGCAAATTACCTGTCCGGGAAAATTATTCTTCAGCATGGAAAACGCAGAGAAGGAAACGGAAAAACACTTCGGCTAACCGGTGCAAAAGGCAACAACCTGAAAGAGGTGAACGTGGACTTTCCTCTTGGGAAGCTAATCTGTGTAACCGGTGTTTCCGGTAGCGGAAAATCAACGCTCATCAACGAAACCCTCTACCCGATTCTCAACCAGCACTTCTACCGATCTCAGCAAAAGCCCTTACCCTACAAAAGCATTAAAGGGCTGGAGCACATTGACAAGGTGATCGAAATCGACCAAAGTCCCATTGGACGTACTCCTCGGTCAAATCCGGCAACATATACCGGAGTATTCAGCGATATCAGAAATTTATTTGCACAACTCAATGAATCCAAGGTGAGGGGTTATCCTCCAGGATGGTTTTCCTTCAACGTAAAAGGGGGACGCTGTGAGACCTGTCAGGGAGCTGGAATGCGAACCATCGAAATGAACTTTCTTCCAGATGTTTATGTATTGTGTGAAACCTGTAACGGGAAGCGTTATAACCGGGAGATACTGGATGTCAGATACAGAGGTAAATCCATCAACGACATCCTCAACATGAGTATTGATCACGCTGTGGATTTTTTTGAAAACATGCCAGGCATCCTCCATAAAATCAAAACAATAAAAGAGGTTGGATTAGGCTATATAACTTTAGGCCAGCAAAGCACCACACTATCAGGAGGTGAAGCACAACGTGTTAAACTCGCAACGGAACTATCGAAAAGAGATACCGGAAACACCTTTTACATTCTCGATGAACCAACCACAGGTTTGCATTTTGAAGATGTCAGAATTCTGATGGAAGTTCTGAATCGGCTGGTTGATAAAGGGAACTCTGTATTGGTCATTGAACATAACATGGATGTTATTCGGCTGGCTGATTATATCATTGACCTTGGACCTGAAGGAGGATCCAGAGGTGGTAATATTCTGTGCACCGGAACACCTGAAGAAATTATCATAAACAAGGACTCTATAACTGCACGTTATCTGAAAAAAGAAATGCAATAAGAAACTTGTACCAACGAATAACGTACAAAGAAAACAGCCAACCATATTATGAATATAGACGAAGCAAAAATCCGACGCGCCTTTTCCGACAAAGACTGGCAGGAAATTAAAGCACAGGACACCTGGCAGATTTTCAAAATCATGGCAGAGTTTGTTGAAGGATTTGAGAAGATGAGTAAAATCGGACCATGTGTATCCATCTTTGGATCAGCAAGGACAGAAGCCGATTCAAAATATTATTTGTTAGCTGAGGAAATAGCCTTCAAATTAACTACCGAAGGATATGGAATTATCACAGGCGGAGGTCCGGGTATTATGGAAGCTGCCAACAAAGGGGCCCAGAAAGCATCCGGGAAAAGCGTTGGGTTAAACATCAAACTTCCTTTTGAACAATCACCCAACCCATTTATCGACCCTGATAAAAGCATTACATTCGACTATTTCTTCGTTCGGAAACTGATGTTTATTAAATATGCACAGGGTTTTATTGTTTTACCCGGAGGATTTGGAACCATGGATGAACTCTTTGAATCATTAACGCTAATCCAAACCAGAAAAATCGGAAAATTCCCAATTGTAATGGTTGGAATACAATATTGGTCAGGACTGATGGAATGGATTAAAACTGTACTGGTTACAGAAAAGTATATAAATCCTGATGATATGAAACTTTTCACCATTGTGGATACTGCTGATGAAGCCGTTGCAGTTATTGACTCTTTCTATTCAAAATACCTGCTTAAACCCAATTTCTGAGATTAAAAAAACCATTGCTCTGAATGTTTGAGTAGACAAAGAGTAGCAGAAAAGCACAATCGAAAACCGGACTGTCTTTCTGTAATTGCTCAATTGATTACTATACATTTTACCGGCCGCTCATGAGGAGAATCCGCCATGACCATATGCCGGTCTTACACTTTTTTTGTAAGATTTTTAACCATTTCGGTCATTTCTGCTAAGGTCCCTGAACGTTCATATGAAACAAATGCTGTGTTTTCAGAGTAAAACACACACAGCAAAATTTATTCATATGCAAATCGAACAGAAAAAATGGACTCCTGAAAAAACCTGGGAAACACTTCGACAGGACCTAAAAGACTCAACGAGATATCAACTCGTAATCGTCTTTGGCAGCAGAACATTGCTTTCAAGTCCGGGGTTTTATGAGGAAATCAGGTCACAATATCCAAAAGCGGAAATACTGATGAATTCAACCTCCGGTGAAATCATCGACACGCAGGTGAATGATGAAACCATTTCACTTACAGCCATTCATTTCGATAAAACACGTCTCTGTACAAAATCTATCAACATCAGTGAATTCGAAAACAGTTTGCAAGCCGGAGAAAAACTTGCACAACAATTCAACCAACAGGAACTATCGAATATGCTCGTCATTTCAGATGGACAAATGGTGAATGGCAGCGACCTTGTTACAGGTCTGCAGAACTCGTTGCCAAACCAGGTAGTTGTTACCGGAGGACTTGCCGGAGACGGAAGCCGGTTTCAGAAAACTCTGGTTGGATTAAATGAACAACCAACAGAAGGTAAAATTATAGCAGTTGGGTTTTACGGAACAAGCCTTAAAGTATCCCATGGAAGTATGGGTGGCTGGGATCCATTTGGCCCTGAACGTTTGGTTACAAAATCAAAAGCCAACATTCTCTATGAACTTGACGGACAGCCTGCCCTTGATGTATATAAAAAATATCTCGGCGAATACTCCGATGAATTACCGGGCAGTGCGCTTCTCTTCCCGCTCAGTGTTAAACTTAGCGAAAATGAAGAAGCTGTTGTTCGTACTATTCTCTCCATCAACGAAGATGAAAAGAGCTTAACATTCGCCGGAAATATTCCAACAGGCACTTATGCACGTTTGATGAAAGCAAATTTTGACCGTCTTATTGAAGGAGCATCAAATGCTGCCATGAACTCGCTGCAAAAGCTGGAACAACCGGACCTTGCGATATTAATCAGTTGTGTGGGCCGCAAGCTGGTACTTAATCAACGAATTGAAGAAGAAGTGGAAGCCATCCGTGATATTCTCGGCAACAAAACAGCCATCACCGGTTTCTATTCTTACGGAGAAATATCACCCAATCGCGGATTCATGACCTGTGAGCTTCACAATCAAACAATGACCATCACCACGATGAGCGAACGATAAACATGAATAAACTAATCATCAGGCAGGTTCAGAAGTTTCTGGGAGAACGATCAAATGACCCGGAACTACAACGCTTTATAGCTGCCGTTGCGGAAAGCTATGAGCATTATGAACGTGACAGAGTACTGATTGAAAGGTCAATGGCGGTAAGCTCTGAAGAAATGCGTGAACTCAACATCAAATTAAAAAAAGAAACTGACGAACACAAACTCGCGCTTCAACAACTGACAGACACACTCAAATTACTCGACCTGGACAATAAGAAACTTAACCCAGATGAAGAACTTAACCTGCTAACGGTTACCGATATTATAAAAAAGGAAAGTGCGAAACGAAAAATTGCGGAAGAACAGTTAAAGAGGAATGTCCGGAATCTGGAAAAGATCAACAAAGACCTTGATCAGTTTGCCTATGTTGTATCTCATGACTTAAAAGCTCCCTTGCGGGCGATAGCCAGTCTTGCTGAATGGATTGAAGAAGACTCTGAAGGCAAACTGACACCAGAAACACAGCGGAATCTGCAATTACTGAGGGGAAGGGTGCTGAGAATGGAAAACCTCATTCATGGGATTCTTGCCTATACCAAAGCCGGTAAAATCAAAGGAAACACTCAACTGATAAATACAGCCGGATTTATAAACGAAGTTGTTGACATTCTGAACCCGCCACCTTCAATAAAAGTAGAACTGGAGGGTGAATGGCCAGATATAGAGACTGACACAGTACGCTTCCACCAGATAATATCCAACCTTGTAAGCAATGCCATAAAGTACATTGACAAACCCAAGGGATTGATACGGATAAAAAATGTAACTCTTGAAGAATGTTGTCAGATCACAGTTGAAGACAACGGACCGGGAATTGAAGAAGAATACCATCAAAAAATATTTCAACTATTTCAAACGCTATACACGCGGGATGAGATAGAGAGCACAGGAATCGGACTCAGTATTGTGAAGAAAATCATTGAAGAGCAGGGAGGAAAAATCTGGGTTGACTCCATACCCGGCAAAGGCACAAGTTTCACGTTTACCTGGCCAGCCAAAATCAGCAATGAAACTCAAACTACAATAAACAGTCATGGAAGATAAGCTCTTAAACATCCTTCTTATCGAAGACGACAGTGTTGATGTCATGAATGTACAGCGTGCATTCAAAAAAAACAACATTACCAATCCATTGCACATCGCATTCAACGGAGTGGAAGCACTAAACATGCTCAGAGGTACCAACGGAAAGCCAAAACTGAATCCGTTGCCACGGATTATTCTCCTGGACATTAATATGCCAAAAATGAATGGTCTTGAATTTCTCCGTGAATTAAGAAATGATCCCGAGCTGAAATCCATGTCCGTATTTGTAATGACTACCTCCAATGACGATCAGGATAAAATCGAGGCTTACAGACTGAATGTAGCCGGGTACATCTTAAAACCACTATCCTTCGAAAAATTTGTAAATGCAGTTTCCATACTCAACAGTTACTGGAAATTATGCGAACAACCCGATCTATCCATTAAATAAAAATAATCACATGTCTGCCATCACAGAAAAGACAAAATTAAACATCCAGATTGTTGAAGATAATGAGCAGGATATAGCCCTACTCGTTAACTCTTTGATTCAATCAGGATTTGAGACAGAGATTACGGTATCAAGATCCATTGACGAAGCGATATCGGTAAACGGCAGAAACAACTTCGACTGCATTTTCCTCGACTATTACTTCCCGGTAAAAAACGGTTCTGACTTTTTAAGGTACTACAACGACCGGAAGAACAGCGGCAACATAATCATGGTCACCAGCCAGGAGGATGTTCACATGGCAGTAGAATGCATGAAACTTGGAGCTTCCGACTTTCTTACAAAAAGTCAGATTACGCCAGCCAGCATCGGAAAAAGTCTGCGCTACGTCCTTAAATTAAAAGAGGCACGAGAAATTGCTGAACGGGCTGAAGCTGCATTACTGGAAAGTGAGCTGAAACTTAAAAACATCATTGCGAGATCTCCTATCATCCTGTTCAACATAGACCGAAATGGAGACATAACCTTATTCAGGGGAAAAGCCGCATCCGGCATCAGCGTTAAGCCTGAAAGTGTGATCGGGAAAAACCTCCGTGACTTCACTAACGAACTTCCGATCCGGATTGAAGACTTTACCAGAGCCTGCCTTGGCAATGAAACGACCTTCCAGACGGAAGTGAAAGGGCACCACTTTGACGTGAGTTATATTCCTATCCGCGATGAAAATAAAGAAATCAGCGGAATGATGGGTGTAGCGATTGAAATCACCACCTTTATCCGGAACGAAAAGGAACTGATGAATGCGATTGAGTTGAAAGAAGAATCCGGAAAGATAAAAGAGCAATTCCTTGCCAATATGAGCCATGAAATCCGCACACCGATTCATGGCATCATTTCACTTACACAGTTTGTACTCAACACATCAGTAAACGAAGAACAACAAAGATACCTCGATCTGATCCGTAAATCAGCCGACACCTTATTGGTTATCGTTAACGATATCCTTGACCTTTCAAAGATCGACTCCGGCAAAATGGTATTCGAAGAAATCCCATTCAGCCTGAAAGACACTATACAAACTGCAGTCGCGGCATTCATTCCAAAAACAATTGAGAAAAACATTCAGTTAAAAGCGGACCTGTCGCCTGATCTTCCCTCCCACCTTGCCGGTGACCCGGTACGTCTTACACAGATCATCAATAATCTCCTCGGGAATGCTGTTAAGTTCACTGACAAAGGCTTTGTATCCATCAGTGCCAGATTAAAAGATAAAAATGGCCAGGAAGCAATCATTGAATTTGCAGTTCAGGACAGCGGAATCGGGATTCCGGCACATAAAATAGACAGCATCTTTGAATCCTTCACACAAGCTGGTGATGACATTACCCGCAAATACGGCGGCACAGGTTTGGGATTGACGATCACACGACAACTCATAGAGCGTCAGAATGGTAAATTAACCGTTCAATCCATTGCTGGAATAGGAACCACATTCAGCTTCAGCATTCCGTACAAAGTCTGCGACGAGGAAAAACTTAAACAACAAAGCGGAAACGAAAGTACTCTTTCACTTCCGTCCAATCTTAAAATTCTTGTTGCAGAAGATCACGATATCAACAGGTTTATCATTGACCGCATGTTTAAAGAATGGGGAATACAAACAGAATTTGCCATTACAGGAGTTGAAGCGGTACAGGCGGCTACAAAAACCGTATTTGATATAATACTGATGGACGTTGAGATGCCGGATATGAACGGATACAGAGCAACAGAAATTATTCGTGAACAATTACCTGCGCCCAACAACCAAATCCCGATTATCGCAATGACCGGACATGCCATGCTCGGTGAAAAAGAAAAATGCATCAGTATTGGCATGAACGATTACATCTCCAAACCGTTTAAACAGGAAGAATTAAAGCGTAAAATCATTGAACTCACAGCAGGCATACAACCGAACACGAAATCCAATGATTCCACGGACAGCACTGAAACAATAAACACAGCATTTACATCTGAAATCACGACAAACCCACCTTTGATTGAATTGAGTTTCCTCAGAGAAATCTCAGAAAACAACGAACAATTCTTCCGTGAGTTCATTCAGATGTTTCTGGCAAACACGCCAAAATCGATAGAAGACATCGAAGCCGGGATTCATCAGAACGACTTCGAGAAAATCAGGATGGCTTCACACAAAGTCAAACCATCCTTTAACTACGTTGGCCTCAAGGAACAATGCACACAAGCAGCTAAAATTGAAGAACTGGCTAAAAAGCAACAAGACATGCCGGTAATTATTGAACTGCTAACATCCATTAAATCCGCCTGCAAGATTGCTTACGCGGAACTCGAATCAGAAATTAAAACAGCAACTCATTAAACACTAAATAAAATGATAGCAGGAAAAATATTCCTTGTAGAAGACGATGTATTGGTAGCAACGGTAATTCGTCAGAGTCTGAATAAGTTCGAAGCCTTTGAAACAACCCACTTCACAACTGCAGAAGAATGCCTGAGCAACATGCAGGCTCAACCTGATATTGTCATCATTGATTATAATCTTCCCGGGATGGATGGACTGGAACTGATGAAAAAAGTTAAAAATATCAGTCCGGGATCTTTAGTGATCATCTGTTCAGGACAGGAAGATGTAAAGGTAGTTGTTGACTGCTATAAAAATGGCGCCAATGATTACATCCTTAAAAACGAACAAATGATGGTAAACATTGAAAACTCCGTTCGCAACCTTTCCATGAATGTAACATTGCGAAGAGAGGTAGATTTTCTCAAAGACCAGATCATAGACCGGAACAAATATTCGAACATCATCGGTAACAGTAATGCAGTACTACGTGTTCTCCGTCTGATCCAAAAGGTAGAGAAAAACAACATGATGGTTCTGATCACAGGTCAAAGCGGAACGGGAAAAGAACTGGTTGCAAAAGCGCTCCATTTCAACTCACCGCGTGCACGCAAGCCTTTTGTAATCGTAAACATGGGTGCCATTCCGACCGAACTGGTTGAAAGCGAACTTTTCGGACACGAAAAAGGTGCTTTCACCGATGCACGTGACCGACGGATCGGAAAATTTGAAGAAGCAGATGGAGGCACTATCTTCCTTGACGAAATCGGAGAGATGGACCTTGGGTTACAAGCCAAACTGTTGCGTGTACTTCAGGAAAAAGAAATAACCCGAATTGGAAGCAACAAAACCATTCGTCTGGACTTCCGGCTGATTGCAGCAACGAACCGCAATCTGGCTCAGGAAGTGAAAGAAGGAAGGTTCCGCGAAGACTTATTCTACAGGATCCAGGGCTTCCTTATCCATCTCCCGCCATTAAACGAACGCGGAGACGACATCCTGCTCCTCGCAAAATCATTCCTAAGCGATTTCTGTCAGCAAAACCGACTCAGCAACTTCACCATTTCCAAGGAAGCCTGCCAGTTCATGCTTACGTATGCGTGGCCCGGTAATATTCGTGAGCTAAAAGCAGTCATTGAACGCGCCGCATTGATGGCCGAAAACAATACCATTACAGTAGACGACCTTACTTTCGTCACTGCATAAGATACCTTTTCTAACCAACAGCGTGCAGGCCGGGCGGTACAAACTACCCGGCCTCCGCATTTTTAAACCTCCCGGGTTTTTCATCGTATAAACAACAACCCGATGAAGAAGAAAAAGAAAATAGGAATATCAACCTCTGGACGTCAGCAACAACGGATGAAAATGAGGTATATCGCAGCAACCATGATTTTAACAGGTATAACGGCAGGGATTACCGTTTACCTCAATTTTCAAAACCCTGAAAAATCAGTAGCCGGCGTAACGGAACATATCAACACCATCAACTACCGAAGTACTACAACAGATATTTCCACACGGTACCTACTCGATGCGGAACAAATAAAATCAGCTCATCAGCAATGTGTGCGGGAAGGAAAGACTGAAGGTCGGATCACCCTGCCATCACGCAGTCAGGATGTAGTAATAAAAGAAGTTCAGACATCTGTCGCCAATTAAATATGCAGCTTCTCACACGCCTTCTTCTGGTCGCTTTTACAATTCTCAGCAACAACGTTCTGGCAGTCGTAAAAACGTCGGTAAACAGCGGCAACTGGAATACCGCAGCCACATGGGCACCGGCGGGTGTACCAGGTGCTTCCGATGATGTAATTATTCAAAACGGCCACAGTCCGATAGTCAACGTCAACACCGCCACCTGCAAATCACTCACGATTCAACAAGGAGGAACCATTAATATCCTCATTGGAAAGAAACTAATCATCCAACACATTTCCGGACTCACCGTTAACGGCACCCTCAATATTGATCAGGGTGAAATCTCTATTGTATCCTCCGGTACTGCGTTCACCATTGGCGCAACAGGACAGGTCACATGGAATCCCGGGGAAAACACGTTAGCAGGAGCTACCCTGTTTACGAACTGTACTGAAAACTTTGCACCAACGAGTACACTGATCATTAAAAAGTGGTACAACACCCGCGTTGGCTTAGGAAGCGTTATTACCGGCAATTTTGGAAATGTCACCATTCAGAATATCAATGGCTGGCGAATGAACAATAGCCTGCAGACACATCAGGTAACAGGGACCCTCACGCTCACAAGTTCATATGTAATCCTCGATACGACCGGAGCCATAACCAGTACAACCATCGGAAACATCAACCTCACCAATTCAACCGCACTGCTCGACATCTACAACGGCAATCAAAACATTAACTACACTGTAAACACCGGTAACATCAACATTGCAGGTGGTGAACTGGACCTCAACTATGGTACAGGAGCAGGTATCTGCAGTTTACAGGTTGCAGAAAATATCAGCATCTCCAATTATGGATATCTGATCGGAGCGAATGGAAGCAATACAAACATTTACATTTCAGTTACCGGAGACGTTACACTAACCCGCTCTTATTTCTTTGGAGTCTGGGGTGGCGCAGGGAATGCAACGATCAGCATCAACAACAACCTCACTACTATAAAATCAGGAAATACTTATAGTGAGTTTTACGGAATAATAGATGGAAACGGAAATGCAACCATCACCGTCAATCGGAATTTCAGCAACCAGGGTTATGCAACCCTAATCTGGAACACTGGGGTAACAGGAGTCGGAAATGGCAACGGCACCATGACGGTAAATGGCAAATTCATTCAATCTGACGGAGACTTCAGAGGAATCTGGAATGCCACCACCACAACTGCAGGGCACTGCAACATCACCATTGACAGTTTAATATTCAGTGGTGGCATCTTTATGGGCACCTACTCGTGCAGCAATACAGCCGACACCACACGATTAATCTTCCCTGGACTGTGCTCCATTCAATTCAGCAACTCCAGTGATATTTTCAGAGGAATAGGAATGGCTACGCTTTCAGGCAGTCAAAATGCTGAGCGCATGCGTTTCAGCTCATCCGGAAATTTTGAAATCAGTGGTAACGCCAGTGCCGAATTCAGTTCCAGCTACGGATATGGCAGCGAAATAAACATTCACAGCGGGAAAACAACCATTTCAGGAGGCATGAATAAATTCGGAGGATCCCCGCATACACTATTGCTTCAAACAGGCGATATGACGATAAGCGGAGGCAACAGCAGTTTTTCATACCAATCAGGTGCCGCCACATTAAACTTCACATCATTTACGCAACAAGCTGGAACCGTAAACCTGAAACTGCACACAGGCTCCTGCAATCTGACCATTCAAAACAATTTTACCCAAAGCGGAGGATTGTTTAATATGTACAATAATCTGATGACCGACAACACCGACTCAATAGTCATCAGAACACAAGGCAACTTCTTTCAAACAGGAGGCACCTATTGCTTCAGTCAGCTTGCAACACTTACCGGAAATACCATTCTAAAACTTGAAACAGCATCCACTGAACTAGGTGGAACAGGCATTCTCACATCGGCCGGAGCAGGCACATCCAATCACTTTGGAATTATACAATTGACAGGCTCAGGTTTGACCCATCTGATGAATCTAAAGAGAAGCAGTACCGGTCATCAGACACAACAGGTAAAATACCAGGTTAAAGCTGCTGCAAATATTACTATGACTGGTGGCTCTTTCCAACTAAGTTCACATACGGTACCACAAGCCGACATGCTCAAGGTAGAACATCAATCTGTTTTGAATGCCGACACCACCACAATCATTTCAAACAGTTTATACAACCATTGCGGAATCATGGTTTATGGTTTCCTTCGTACTAAACATAAAAATGGCATCTATGATGGCAGCAGTAATGCCACCTTCGCTGCCGATGGCCATCTGAACTATTATCTGGATCAACACAGCAAAGTGATTTATGCTGGTCAGGGAAAAATAAAACTCTCCGGTTATGGGTACAATGCTAAAATCAGTGACCACCATAAATACGGTCATCTTGAAATTTCGGGTACTGATTTAATCGTGTACCTTGAACACAACAACTATGTAAGACACCAGACAGAATTTAAAACTGGTGATTTGGCCCCGAACAATCACACCTTTTATTCGGGGTTAATTCTTCCGGGGATCTCAGGAAGCGGAATCATATTTGATCAAAACCAAAGCGTGATCCAATCGAAAGTTGTCATTGGCGAAATGCCTCCGTATGGCAATGGCTTTACAATCGGATACATCCCTATCAAAGATGATGTACTTGGCTGTGCAATCACCATGGTGTCGGCCATCTCCAATTCAGGAAATTCTCTGCTCACCTTTGGAACCCGTGCTACGTCATCAACCAACCTTCCACTTCCCGGAGCTGACCATGTATCAGCAGTAACCCGAATCAACCCCAATGGAACCGATAATGCAGTTACAAATATCATCGACCGGTACTATGAAATTGACGCACCCGGAATCAACGCCAACTACTCACTGATTTACTTTGGACGGGAAAACACGACAGTGCCAGCCGTCAGCACTGGAAATATCAGCGTACAACACTGGAATGGCACCAGCTGGCAATCCATCAATACTACTGATAACGGTGATACATCATCCACCAACCACTATTCGGTCAGCTTTAAAGCCTCCAATCTGTCAGGACCGCTAATATTCAGCTTAAACCCCACTAAAACGCCAGTTACTCTTCTCAGCTTTACTGTAACTGCAGAAGAAACAGCAAACAGATGTGCATGGACAACAGCGACTGAGAAAAACAATGACTATTTCATTGTTGAAAGATCAACAGACCAGCAGACTTTCACTGAAACCGGCAGGATTCCCGGTGCAGGACAATCAACATCTGTAAGGAACTACACCTTTTATGATCAAAATCCGCCAGAGGAAATCACTTATTACCGGCTGAAGCAAGTGGATTACGAAGGGAAACCGACCTATTCATACATTGTAAGCATCAACCGGGCACAGCAGAACGGCGCCAGCGGCAGCGATCTTCAGCTGGATGGCATATACCCGAACCCCTTTCATGAACAATTCACCATACGTTATCATCTCCGCTCTGAGGGGAATGTCAAGTTCAGATTATTTGATGCAAAAGGCAGGCTGATATCTGAAAAAGAAGAATTCGTTCTGTCCGGTGAACAAACAACCTCACTGACACAATTAGAGCAGCTGATTACAGGAACCTACATGCTGCATGTAATAAAAGGCACCGAAAAGATCACACAAAAGATAATAAAAAGTGCAAATTGATTACTCAAACCAATAGTCAATGGCTTATAACTTACGTCCATCTAACCGGCAAAAACTAAACACTCTCCAGAGAGGGACGCTTATTATTGGCGGAATATCAGTAATGGCAGTTGCTGCATACATGACCGTAGTGATGAATACAGCAGACGTGACCAATTCGAATGCCGGCATCAATCTCATGGAACAAGATCCGGTGAACAACGGAGAAGTAGTACTCGGATACAGTTGGGATATCAATCCGGTAACGAAAGCCGACTATGGCCCGAATGCAATCAGCTGCAGTCCCAATGCGGAATGCGTTCAGGGCAGCCATGATAATTCATTTGGATTATCAGCAGGCAATACTCTAAAGCCTATAAATCTCGAAATAAAGCCCATTGAAGGCATGAATGCTGACGGTATCGACATAGCGATAGATTACCGCCGGTCAGAACCTGATGGCAATTTCTACACACGGGGAAAGGACTTCAATTTTGGGATGAAAGATGGTAAACTCTGCATCCGTTATAAACTAACTGCACCAAATGGAAAATCATATTCGGTTGATGAAACAACCCGATATGAAATACCCGATGATCAAACTTTCCGTAACTACCGGTTTATCTACACACCTTCCACCGGGAGAGGAGAAGTTCTGGTAGACCGGGCTACCGTATGGACTAATCAGGCGGCTGAACAATCGCGGATCACCTGGAAAACCGGAGAAAATGTAATCATTGGAGAAGGGATGAATGGTGACGGGAAAGCCACACCCATTCTCGACAATCTGGTTGTGCGGCGTACCGGACAATCGAATCTTGCACCGATGCAGCTTTTAAGTTTCACAGCAGAATTACAAGACAAAGTCGTTATGCTAAACTGGTACACCGGAAAAGAAAACGGAACCGAATACTATAAAATCGAACGAAGTCTCGACACGAAGACATACACCGAAATCGGACGCGTAAAAGCCTCCGGAAAATCAGAAACACTAAAAGCATACGCTCTGGTTGACAAAGAACCTATAATAGGTGTCACCTACTACCGTTTAGGACTCACTAATAATACCGCACACTCTGTTTGGGTACCTGTCATTGCGATTCGTTTAAAGCCTGAACAATTCACGTCACCACCACCCCTGGCTCCGACTACCTCGTCAAACGGACAATAAAACAAACTACCATATCAGGTAGAAAAAGCCACCTATGAAAGGTGGCTTTTTCGTTTTTATTATTTCATCTCATTATCTACTTTTGCGAAGAACTCTAAAAACTTAAGGCTATGGGATTTATTAAAGAATTCAAAGATTTCGCCATGCGCGGAAATCTGATTGACTTCGCAGTAGGTGTTGTTGTAGGTGGTGCATTTGGAAAAGTCACTTCCGCATTTGTTGACGGGATCGTTATGCCGGTGGTTGGCAAACTGATTGGCGGTCAAGACTTCTCCGAACTAAAGTTCAAAATTCAGGATGGATCAAAATCAGTAATGGATGCTGCCGGAAATATCGTCACAAAAGAGGTTCCGGAAGTTTACATCCGTTACGGTGAGTTCATTACACAAGTAATCGACTTCATTGCTGTTGCATTCGCTATGTTCCTGGTGGTTAAAGCCATGAACAATCTCAAGAAGAAAGAAGAAGCTGCTCCTGCAGCACCTCCTGCTCCAACCAAGGATCAGCAATTACTGAGTGAAATCCGCGATCTTCTCAAAAAGTAAGACACCGCAAAAGCAATCATAACTGAGTAAATCACTATGAAAAGAAAAGCAATACTCTTCACTCTTCTGGTCGTGATGTGTCAGATGACATATGCCCAGAACGATACCATCTGGAGAACAGGCGGACTTTTATCAGTAAACTTCAATCAGGTAAGCTTATCCAACTGGGCCGGTGGTGGTGAAAACTCCCTTGCGCTAAACGGACTCGCCAATCTATTTGCCAAATACAAAAAAGGCAAAGTTGCCTGGGATAACAATCTGGACCTTGGCTATGGAATCGTAAAGCAGGGAGAAGAAAAAATCAGGAAGAACGACGACCGGCTGGAGTTCAACTCCAAATTAGGATACGATGCCTATAAAGCGAAATTCTATTATACAGTCCTGGCAAATTTCCGCTCTCAATTTGCACCCGGTTATAATTATCCTCGTACAGACTCCAGTCGTTACATTTCGAAATTCGCTGCGCCGGCTTATGCACTGCTCGCGCTGGGTATTGATTACAAACCCAAAGATTACTTCTCCTGCTTCCTTTCCCCATTAACTGCACGCTGGGTTCTGGTAGGGGACGACTCACTTGCTAATGCCGGAGCTTTTGGTGTTGATTCAGGCAAGAATGTAAAGCAGGAACTGGGAGCTTATCTGAATACCAGATTCCAGAAAGATATCATGAAAAATGTAAATTTCATGACCAAGCTCGATCTGTTCTCCAATTACATGAAGGATCCTCAAAACATCGACGTAAACTGGGAATTGCTGTTAACCGTAAAAGTCAACAAGTACATTACCGCATCCATCGGCACACAGCTGATCTATGATGATGAGACAAAAATCCTGTTGTATAAAGACAACAACGGTACAAAAACACCGGTACTGAACGACGATGGCTCGCAAAAAACAGGTCCCCGGACTCAATTCCGTCAGGTATTCGGAATCGGATTTGCCTATAAAATGTCAGGTTACGGAATAAAGTAACAAGATACCGAACAAGTTATAAAACAGGTTTGCTAAATCGGCAAACCTGTTTTATTTTGGCAGAATGGGATTGGTTATTTACAAATCATCAGCCGGGTCGGGGAAAACATATACGCTAGTCAGTATATTTCTCACGAAGGTTATTCAAAAACCATGGCTTTTCCGTCGAATCCTTGCCATTACATTCACAAATAAAGCCACCGAAGAATTAAAAACCAGGATCATCCGCGAACTGGATCATCTGGCATCAGGAAAAGCTTCGAATTATTTAAAACCTGTACAGGAATCACTAACAAATTTAAGTGAACAGGAAATCCGCACGAATGCCGGAATTGTACTCACGCGAATCATTCACGATTATTCATCATTTCACATATCCACCATTGATAGTTTTTTCCAGAGTCTTTCAAGGGTACTGGCCAGAGAATTGGAGCTTCCACTCAAATACGAGATTGAGCTGGACACAGAAGCTATTTGCCGTGATATCACAGAAATGATATTGGATGAAGCCGGCAAAGATGCGGAGCTTACTTTATGGCTGGAGGAAATGTTACTGGACCGGATTGAGAACAATAAAAGCTGGAACATTTCTTCTGAACTGAATAAGATGACCCGCCAGCTATTGAATTCAGACATTGCCAGAAGCTGGGCAGGAAGAACCGACACAGGAGCACTCGCAGCACTTATCAAATGGATGGTTGCGGAGCGAAAAGAAATAGAGGAGAAAATGCGGCTCATCGGGCAGGAAGTTGAAGCAGAATTAAAGAAATACCAGCTGACCACCGATGATTTCTTTCAGAAGAAAAGCGGGCCTGTCGGCTACCTTCTGAAAATTGCACACAGACGATCTGGTATAAAAGAGTTTGACAATATCAATTCCTATACAAAAAAAGCATACGAAGACCCTCGTTTGTTTTTGAGCAAATCCGCACAGGAAGATCATGCATTACTTCAATTCTGTACTGGTTTTCTCCATCTTCGACTGAAAAAAGCTATTGATTTTTTCAGCGAACAACGTGCACGTTATATTACCATAACCGAAGCGGTTAAACTGATTTATCAATCCGGAATCATAGGTGCATTGGACGAAAAACTGAAAATATACCGTGAGAAACATCAACTATTTCACCTTTCAGATACTACGCGAATTCTCAGCAAAGCAATAGAAACACAAGACGCTCCATTCATTTATGAAAAGTCAGGAAACAATTTTATCCATCTCTTTATTGATGAATTTCAGGACACCTCTGAAGAGCAATGGAATATTCTCAAACCCCTTGTGATGAACACGCTCGGGAGTGGCAATGATATCTATATTGTAGGAGATGCCAAACAAAGTATTTATCGGTGGCGGGGTGGTGACATGCAGTTAATTGTTAACGGTGTCAAAGAATCACTCTCAGGCACCGGATTCATCCCGCAAGATAAAATACTGGATACAAACTGGCGAAGTCACAAAGAAATAATTGAATTCAACAATTTGTTTTTTCCTTTGGCCGCCAATAAAATGTCAGCCGGGTTCACTGATTTGTCCAATCAAAGCTTCAAAGCTTACGAAGAGGAAAATGTAAAACAAAAAACAGGGGCAAAATCCAGCAAACCAGGTTATATCAACTTCCGTTTTTTTGAGACAGACAAAGAAACCTCCCCTGAAGGTGACACAGGAACATTTCACTGGAAAAAGAAAGCACTTCTTCGGATGGACAATGAAATCCATCATTTGCTTTCAATCGGCTATTCACCTGGCGACATTGTGATACTTGTCAGGACCGGAATTCATGAAAATGAAATTGCCGATCACATGTTCAACTCCGGGAAATTCCCATTTATTTCCTCGAATTCTCTTCTCTTGAAAAACAATGGTCTTGTGCAGTTTCTGCTGAATTGCATGCGGCTACTGATCAACAACAACCAACCACTACTTCATGCAGAAGTCAACTGGTTCATCGGAAGAAATCTGCAGACATGGACAGTTCCTTTCAACAAAGCTGATTTGCTATCAGATCAGGAACTCTGGAGTCAAAAAAATCTCAGCAAAAAAGCAGATGAACTGAATGTACTTCCGCTTCAATTTATCTTTCTGTACATCACAGATACCGGTCAGTTGAATAAAACCGACCCCTTTATTCAGAAGTTCAGTGAGCTAATTGATGACTTTGCAAATACGAAAGGCAACAGTCTTTCCGGTTTTTTAAAATGGTGGGACGAACACGTGGAAACCCGAAACTGGAGTGTTGAATTACCGGATGGAGGAAATGCCATTCGAATTATTACAATTCACAAATCAAAAGGGCTTGAGTTTCCGGTGGTTTTTATTCCTTTCCTTGACTGGTTACTGGTTCCACGACCTCAATCTATAATCTGGGCCGGTGCATCATCCGCACCTTTTACACCATTCGGAAAACTCCCGGTTTATGCCGTTAAATCACTCGAAGAAAGCTGGTTCAAAGCGGATTATCGACAGGAAGTATTCGATACGGCCATCGACAATCTCAATCTGTTATATGTAGCCTTTACACGTCCGGAAACAAAACTATTTGTATACGGCCCCTTAAAACCAAAAGAGAATGAAATTGCCCGGCTGGTATTGGACATATTCCATTCACACGAAACTTTCAGCAGTATATGGAGTGATGATAATTGTTTATCCATCGGAGAAAACCTGGAGAAAGAAAAATCAACTGCATCTTTACAACTGAATAGCATTTACCAACCCGATTCTTTCATCGCCAGAAATATTGAACCGGTGAATGACTCCTATTTTCTACCGTCAATACGACTCGCTTACAGTTCAGAAGAAATCATACTTGGCAACATGGTTCACGAAGTGCTGGAAATAACCCAACATAAAAGCGAAATTTCAGCAGCGATTGCACGTGTACTACGGCGAGAAAACAACCGGGCATTCTTCGACCTGAAAGAGAAAATTGAACGGAACACCGTTGAGATCTGGAATTTACTGGAAAGACACGACTGGACCTCCGATCATTATAAAATTTCCAGCGAAACAGAGATATGTGATGAATATGGCAATATTCATCGTCCTGACAAAATACTGTTTGGCGATGCCAAAGCAATAATTCTTGATTTCAAAACCGGTAAGCCTGCTAAAGAGCATCATCATCAGGTTCAGGAATATTGTCGCCTTCTTTCGGAACTTCACCCGCAAGCCATTTCAGCATACCTCATCTACACTTCTGAAAAGGAGGCAGTTAGGGTTGAATGGCCGGTGACCAATGTTACCGGACAAACGCGATTGTTTACTTAATTTTGCGATGAATTAACCGCCCCAAAAGGCACAGAAATATTCTATATGTCGAATGCGATATTCCAGGTACCGGTAGCTGTTAACGAGCCGGTATTGAACTATGCACCGGGTAGTCCCGAAAGAAAACAATTACAGGCCGCACTTGCCGCTATGCGTTCAGAAGTCATCGACGTTCCGATGTACATTAATGGCCTGGCGGTACACACTGATAAAAAGGGCGATTTGCGTCCTCCTCATGACCACCAGCATTTACTGGGGAAATATTCTATCGGAAATGCTTCACATGTTACACAAGCCATCGATGCAGCACTTGCGGCCAGAAAAAACTGGGCAGAAATGGAAATGGAACAACGTCTTTCCATCTTCCTGAAAGCTGCAGATCTGCTTGCAGGCCCATACCGGGCAAAAATTAATGCTGCAACCATGCTGGCACAAAGTAAAAATGCCTATCAGGCAGAGATTGACGCTGCCTGTGAGATGATTGATTTTCTTCGTTTCAATGTACAATATGCCCGTGAAATCTACACATCACAACCTATCTCTTCCAAAGGTGTTTACAACCGTGTAGAACAACGTCCACTCGAAGGATTTGTCTTTGCCCTGACACCATTCAACTTCACTGCTATCTCCGGCAACCTTCCTACATCCGTAGCGATGATGGGCAATACGGTAGTATGGAAACCAGCCTTCACGCAGATCTATTCCGCACGAGTGCTGATGGAAGTATTTATGGAAGCAGGATTACCGGCAGGTGTTATTAATCTAATCTATGTACCGGGAAGTGCAGCAGGTGATGTCATCTTTAGTCACCCGGATTTTGCCGGAATCCACTTCACCGGATCAACCGGTGTATTTCAGGATATCTGGAAAACTATCGGCAACAATATTCACAAGTATAAATCCTATCCACGTATTGTTGGTGAAACAGGCGGAAAAGATTTTATTCTCGCACACCACTCTGCCAATCCGGCGGAAGTAGTTACTGCGTTGAGCAGAGGAGCCTTCGAATATCAGGGACAGAAATGTTCTGCCGCATCCCGTGCATATATTCCTGCTTCGATGTGGCCTGCTGTAAAAGAAGGTCTCATTCGCGATTTGAAGAGCATGAAGATGGGCCCAACGGAAGATTTCAGCAATTTCATTAACGCTGTAATTGACGAGAAAGCATTCGACAAAATCACTTCTTTTATCACTGCTGCCAAAGGCAACAATCAGGTTGAAGTGATTGCGGGAGGTAACTTCGATAAATCAAAAGGATATTTTATCGAGCCCACCATCATTCACACAAAAGACCCCAATTATGTTACCATGTGTGAAGAGCTGTTCGGTCCGGTACTGACGATCTATGTGTACGAAGATGATAAGTTTGAAGAGACCTGCGAACTGGTAGATAGGACCGGAGTATATGCTCTCACAGGATCTATTATCTCTAAAGATCGCTATGCGATTCAGACAGCAACGAAAAAGCTTGTGCATGCAGCAGGCAATTTCTACATCAACGATAAATGCACCGGAGCAGTAGTTGGTCAGCAACCATTTGGTGGCGGACGTGCATCAGGAACCAACGATAAAGCAGGATCGCATATCAATCTGCTGCGCTGGGTATCTCCACGCACCATCAAGGAAACATTTGTGCCGCCTACAGATTATCGCTACCCGTTCCTCGACAAAGAATAACCATCACAAAAAAAGCCGCTTCGATGAAGCGGCTTTTTTTGTGACCTTACTTTTAGGCTGATTTAATTTTCATTCGCTCTGCACTTTCAGTCAGCTTCAAAAACAACTCTTCAAGTTGTCGGCGCGACTCAACGGCAGAAATCTGCAAACCTGCATGAACGAATAAAGTTATCACTTCCTGTATATCCTTCAAATGCAGGCGCAGCTGAATCATTTCCGGGCTCTGATAAATAAATGCATCAGCAAACCGGCTCGCTGCCACCACTCTCTTCGCAAGGTCGGTATCGTTTACTACAATATCCACTACTCTATCCTGATCATTCAGCAACTCCGTTTTTGATCCCTGCACCACCAACTTTCCCTTGTTCAGGATCGCCATACGGTCAGCCACCAGTTCGAGTTCATGGAGAATATGCGAAGAAAGGAAAACTGTCTTCTTCTGCTCACGGCTTAAAAACAAAATCAGGTTCCGTATGTCGATTATACCCTGAGGATCGAGTCCCGTAGTAGGCTCATCCAGAATAATCAGATCGGGATTATGTAACAATGCCTGTGCGAGTCCCAATCGCTGTTTCATTCCATGCGAATACCCTTTGACGGCATCTTCTCCCCTGCCGGTTAGTCCAACAAAATCGATCAGTTCATCCAGCTTCCTCTTGTCGGGCTTAACGCCATTGAAACGCCCCAACACTTCCAGGTTTTTTCTTGCACTCAGAAACCGATAGAAATCCGGCTTCTCAACGATACAGCCGATATTCGCCAATATTTCACTTCGGTGAACAGCGAGATCTTTGTTAAATATCTTTATAGTTCCGGCATCCGGCTTTATCAGCGAAAGCAACATTCGGATTGTTGTACTCTTACCGGCGCCGTTCGGTCCGAGGAAACCAAAAACTTCACCACGATAAACATCGAGGTCAAGCTGATCAACGGCTTTAAAATCACCGTAAGACTTAACGAGTCCGCGTACTTCGATGATCTTTTCCATCAGCCGGTTATTCTGGGGTCAGAAGGATCAACACTTGCAGACAGGAAATGTATAAGCTTACCGTTTTCATCAATAACATACTTGCAAAAATTCCAGGTTGGCTCCTGCTTATTCCAGCCATTTTTAGCAGCGTCCGTGAGCCATTGATACAAAGGATGTTGCTCTGAACCTGTGACGTGCAACTTGGCAAACAAAGGAAAGCTCACACCAAAACGCGTTTCGCAGAATGACTTTATCTCTGCATCTTCTCCAGGTTCCTGCGCACCAAAATCATTGCAAGGGAAGCCCAACACCGCAATCCGATCTCCATGAGTCCTGTGCAATTCCTCGAGTGGTGCATACTGCGGTGTATATCCGCATTCGGAGGCTGTATTCACAATCAGCATTCGTTTGCCTTTGAATGCAGAGAGATCGGTTGCTTTCCCTTGAATATCAACCAATGGAATCTCATAGACTGACGACATGGGCTCAATGTTTTTGGGATTTGAAGCCGCCTCGTTTGAAACGACTTTTTTAAAGAGTTGGTATATCGTTTTACCGATAAATGCCGGCACCTTCATCATAATGTTTCAACAAACTTACCGGATAATTGTTAGGTGATCAAATAAAAAAGCCCGGTGGACCGGGCTCTTCACTTATGCTTTAAATTTTTTAAGGATTTCCTTCACCATGTCTTTATGGATCAGAATACCCATCATTTTCAATTTCACATAATCTTCGTGCATGAAGTAGAAACCAAAGTTCTTGCTTTCCTTTCCGCAGTTCCTAGAACCGGAACCTGAATCTTTTACAAGGTACCAATCCTTACCATCTTTCTCGAGATAACCGACCAGATGCATTCCGTGATCGTCGGTGGTTGAACCGTTATTGAATCGCATCTGACGTGCGCTTTCATCAATATACTCGGAAGGAATATCAAATGTAGGAACGAAGGCAATCTGATTCCATGGATCAAATCCGGGCTCGGATACGTCACCGCCAATCATAAACGTATAACCCTTGCGTACTGCAGCCTTCACCACTGACATATAATCATCCAATGGTACATTGTAGTAAGTGCTGTCATGCCACCAGTTATCCGGCACTTCATATTCCACCTTTGACCAATACGGTTTACTCATGATTGATGTAAGGTCAACATAATCATCCATGTTCAGTTTCAGCACATCGGTGAGATATTGCTTTGGAGTCATATCCTTACCGTTCACTTTCACTTTTACAGGGGGCTCACCCATGTAATGATTCATGATGGATTTAATCGTAGAAATAACTTCTTCCTCATTCCAGGCGTTCATTGCTTTAACACTTTGTAAATACGCCTTCATCTCCACCACCATTGGCTCGTGATTATGGAATGCTTGTCCGGGCAGTAAACCGGTATAATCATCCAGAGGTACTGCACCGTACGTCTTATAGATTCTTGTCACGGCATTTCCTTCAGATCCTTCATCAAAATGTGAAGCACCGCGACGCTGAACAAAGCCTCTTGCCTTTTCAACATACTCCCAATAAGCAGTGTACATCTGAGAAATTTTTACCGGCTGCTTTGTGATACGATACACTTCTGTTTCAAAATACGAAGTGGTACTGAACGACCAACAGGTACCGGTATTGCCTTGAGAAATCGGCGTGTTTTTCCACCATGTGGTAAACTCATCTACTGATTTTGGATAGTACGATAGTTTCGAAACATCCGCTTTTAAAATCGGCTTACGGACTTCTGTCGTTTTCTGTTTTTCGAATTTCTCGATACCCGTCATGATATCTTTATCGAAATATCCTGGTTTGTAGGGACGTGCTTCGAGCGCATCCTTACGTGGAGTCTGGCCAAAGCCATTGATTACAGAAGTTGCAATTAAGAGTGCAACAATTCCAATTCTTTTCATTGTTATGGAATGATATTTTTCAGGTTGTAGGATCGGATGAATTCAACGCTATGCTGAATGTCGGGATACAAGATACGATCTTTATCGACAAATGGAACAACCTTCCTGTATTCATCTAATAATGACTCTAATACGGGAGATGTTTTAGCGGGACGACGGAATTCCAGTGCCTGTGCGGCATTGAACAATTCAATTGCTAGAATGCGTTCCAGATTGAGTACCACCCGACGCAGTTTGGTCGCTGCATTGGAACCCATACTCACGTGATCTTCCTGTCCATTTGAGGAAACAATTGAGTCAATAGACGCTGGTGTACAGAGCTGCTTATTCTGACTTACGATAGAAGCAGCAGTGTACTGAGGAATCATGAATCCTGAATCGAGTCCGGGATTGGCAACGAGAAAGGCAGGGAGTCCGCGTAATCCGCTGATGAGCTGGTAGGTTCTGCGTTCGCTGATGTTACCGAGTTCAGCCAGTGCAATGGCGAGATAATCGAGTGGCAATGCAAGCGGTTGTCCATGAAAGTTCCCGGCGGAGATAATAAGATCTTCATCCGGGAATACGGTTGGATTATCGGTAACAGCGTTCATCTCCGTGAAAAACGTTTGCGCTACATAGTTGATGGCATCCTTGCTGGCACCATGTACTTGCGGAATGCAGCGGAAAGCATAGGGATCCTGCACGTGTTTTTTCGGGCGGGAGATCAACTCACTTCCTTTCAGAATTTCGCGGAAGCGAAGTGCGGTATTTATTTGTCCGGCATGTGGACGAATCTGATGAATGAGATGATGGAACGGTTCAATGCGCCCGTCGTAGCCTTCTAATGACAATGCCCCAATCACATCAGCCAGTTTCTCGAGGCGCATAGCCTGTATCACGCACCAGCTTCCATAGGCATTCATAAACTGCGTACCATTGAGCAGCGCGAGACCTTCTTTCGATTTGAGCGCAACAGGCTTCAATCCGAATTTTTCCAGTGCGCGGGCTGCTGGGAATTTTTCGCCATTGATGCGTACTTCGCCCATCCCAATGAGGGGCAGACAAAGGTGTGCCAATGGAGCAAGATCTCCCGAAGCTCCGAGTGATCCCTGTTCATATACCACAGGATGAATACCGTAATTGAAGAAATCGGCCAGCAACTGTACAGTTTCTACCTGCACCCCACTGTTGCCGTAACTGAGTCCCTGCACCTTCAGGAACAACATCAGCCGAACAATCTCCTCCGGCACTTCATCTCCGGTACCACAAGCATGCGACATCATCAGGTTCACCTGAAGTTGCCCGAGATCCTGATCGGAGATCGACTTGTCGTACAGCGCACCAAAGCCGGTGTTTATTCCATAGTAAGCCGTTTTACCATCTAGTTTCTGATCGAGATAATCACGACACTTTTTTATGAGCTGCACCGATTCATTGCTCAGAACAAGTTTACTGCCGGGCAACATCACCCGTTGCAGATCATCGAAGGTAATATGGCGCGAGCTGATCGTATGTTCCATAATTGATTATTTGATGTGATTAAGAAAAGTGTCGGCCGTAAACGTTTCCTGAGTCCCAGCCTGCATATTTTTCAGCACGACATTGCCGGCCGTTCTTTCTTCAGAACCTGCGACAACGACGAATGGAATTTTTCTGGCATCTGCATAGGAAAACTGTTTCTTCAGCTTGGCCGCATCCGGATATAATTCAGCATTGACTCCTGCCTTTCGCGCTTTGTCCACGAGTTGCAGAGCATACGGTAAATCTTCTCCACCGAAGTTCACAACGAGGAGCTTCGTTGACACCGCACCGGCTTCAGGGTAAAGCTTCGCTTCCTCGAGTACATCGCAGATACGGTCAGCGCCAAAGGAAATCCCCACACCCGACATATTCGGCAGTCCGAATATTCCGGTAAGATCATCGTAACGTCCACCACCGCAGATGCTGGATGTAAACGACGACCTCGGATCATCCACTTTCACTTCGAAGATGGCTCCGGTATAGTAGTTAAGTCCGCGGGCGAGCGTGATATCAAGCTCATAACGGATATGCGTGAACGAAAACTCTTTTGCATAGCCAAACAGCTCTTCCACTTCAGCTATTCCTTTCATACCCGTTTCGGAACCTGCCAGGATTCCCTTGAGCAGATTCAGTTTAGCGGCGCTGTCGCCCTGGAATTCAAGCAAAGGTTGTAGTCCCTCAATGGCTTTAGCAGAAACACCTTTCTCCCGCAATTCCTCTTTCACCTTTTCCACTCCGATTTTATCGAGCTTGTCGATGGCAACGGTAATATCAATGATGCGTTCGGCTTCTCCGAGGACTTCAGCGATACCGGAGAGAATCTTCCGGTTATTGATCAATACTTTCACCTGCAAGTCGAGCGAAGTAAACACATCTTCCAGCAACTGCATCAACTCAAGTTCACAGAGGAGCGAATCCGTACCGACAATATCCGCATCGCATTGATAGAATTCTCTGTAACGGCCTTTCTGCGGACGATCTGCTCTCCATACCGGCTGAATCTGGTAACGACGGAACGGAAATGTAATTTCGTTCTGATGCATCACCACGTAGCGTGCAAAGGGAACGGTAAGATCGTAGCGCAGGGCTTTTTCGGAGATCTGTGCCGTTAGTTTCTTACTATCCTTTGTTGCGAGTAGATTACTATCTGCCTTCTCGAGAAAATCTCCCGAGTTCAGAATTTTAAAAATCAACTTATCTCCTTCTTCACCATACTTCCCCATCAGCGTGCTGAGGTTTTCCATCGACGGTGTTTCCAGCGGGAGATAACCGAACTTCTGAAATCCTGCACGAACGGTGTCGAAGAAATAATTTCTCCGGAGCATATCTTCCGGACCGAAGTCGCGGGAGCCCTTGGGTATGGATGGTTTCATACTCAGGAGGTAGTAAGCTTTTTATACCGGAAGCGCTTCGGCTCCACATTTCCAAGACGTTTCTTCTTTGCTTCTTCGTATTCCGAGTAACCGCCTTCGAAAAAATACACTTGTGAATCGCCTTCGAATGCGAGGATGTGCGTACAAACACGGTCGAGGAACCAACGGTCGTGGGAGATGATTACTGCGCAGCCGGCGTAGTTCTCAATCGCTTCTTCCAGTGCACGCAGCGTATTCACGTCGATATCGTTGGTCGGTTCGTCAAGGAGTAACACGTTGGAACCGGTTTTCAGGGTCATCGCAAGGTGCACACGGTTTCTTTCTCCACCGGATAACACGCCGACCTTCTTACCCTGATCTGCACCGCTGAAATTGAACTTGGAAATGTAAGCGCGTGCATTTACGCTCTTATTGCCAATCATGATATTATCAGAACCGCCTCCGATTACTTCGAATACAGTTTTCTCCGGCAAAAGATCTTTATGACTTTGATCCACGTAACCGATCTGTACCGTTTCTCCAATAGCAATGGTTCCGCTGTCGGCTTGTTCTGCTCCCATGATCATGCGGAACAAGGTGGTTTTACCTACACCGTTTGGTCCGATAATTCCCACGACACCGGCTTGTGGCAGTTTGAATGTAAGATCTTCAATCAGCAAACGATCACCAAAGCCTTTGTTCACGTGTTCGAAATCGATCACATTCGTACCCAAACGTGGACCGGGAGGAATGAACAGCTCCAGACGCTCCTCTTTCTCCTTCGTTTCTTCATTCACCATCTTATCGTAAGCTGCGAGACGCGCTTTTGACTTGGCGTGACGTGCTTTGGGCGACATGCGCACCCACTCCAACTCGCGCTCGAGGGTTTTCTTGCGTTTGCTCTCGGTCTTCTCTTCCTGCTCGAGACGTTTTGATTTCTGTTCCAGCCAGCTGCTATAGTTACCCTGCCATGGAATTCCTTCACCACGGTCGAGTTCGAGAATCCAGCCGGCAACGTTGTCAAGGAAATAACGGTCGTGGGTTACCGCAATTACAGTTCCCTTGTATTGTTGCAGATGATGTTCCAACCACTCTACGCTTTCCGCATCGAGGTGGTTGGTTGGCTCGTCGAGAAGCAGAATCTCCGGCTCCTGCAGCAGCAGACGACAAAGGGCCAGACGACGGCGTTCACCGCCGGAGAGAATATTCACCGGTGTTTCCGGATCAGCGCAACGGAGGGCATCCATCGCCACCTCGATTTTGTTGTCGAGTTCCCAGGCTCCGGCCGCATCAATTTTATCCATCAGCTCCGCCTGACGCTCGATGAGCTTATTCATCGCATCATCGTCGAGCGGTTCACCCAGTTTATTGTTGACGTCTTCGTATTCCTTCAGTAGGTCCACTGTTTCCTGCACACCTTCCATCACAATTTCACGTGCAGTTTTGGATTCATCCAGCTCTGGCTCCTGTGGAAGATAACCTACACGGTAACCCGGAGAGAATACCACTTCACCCTGGAAGGACTTCTCGAGTCCGGCAATAATTTTCAGCAAAGTTGACTTACCGGAACCATTCAAACCCAGGATACCGATTTTGGCTCCGTAGAAAAAGCTCAGGTATATATTCTTAAGTACTTGTTTCTGTGGTGGATAGATCTTACTTACCCCTACCATCGAAAAGATAATTTTGCGATCGTCAGACATGTCTAAGTGATTGATTAATGTAACTTTATGCCCTTCCAGAGAGTTAAGAGGAAAGGAATGCAAAGGTATCCGTTTCAACCGGACCTCAAAAAGAAAAACACCCGACAAAACAGATAAAAATGAGAAAGATTTTTGTAATGATGCTGACCCTGTTCACCCTCAGCGTCTATGCGCAGGATACAAGGCTTAGTTTCAGAATCCAACAACTGCTGATGGATGAGACACGACAACAAGAAAAGATTGCCGTATTCATCAAAGGCGACGTCCTATATCTCAAAGAGGAAATTTCACATCTTGGAGGCAGAGTTAAATTCACCGCCGGAAACATCTGTTCAGCAGAACTTAGTCTGGCTGCGATTAGTACGCTTTCCGGAGACACACACGTTCAGCGAATTGAAGAAGGTCATGTCAATCTTCAAACAATGAACGACAAGATGCTGATTAACAACAAAATAGACCTTGTTCATTCCGGAGCATCTCCCCTTACTCAAGGTTATGACGGTAAAGATGTTGTTGTAGGAATCATTGACACTGGTATTGATTTCAGCCATCCCGATTTCCGCGACAGTACCGGCAACAGCCGTATTTTATGGATATGGGATCACCTGCTTCCGACGAGCACCAACACTCCGCAATTGTACGGTTACGGCCAGCAATTCTCCAAAGCGATGATCGATGCGGGCAACGCAACTGCCCATATTGATGCTACGGCGCACGGCACCCATGTAGCCGGTATTGCCACTGCCAACGGAGATACTCTTCCGATGTTTAAAGGTGCTGCTCCGAAAGCCGATATCATTGCTGTATCACTCGATTTCAATCAAAGTGACGATTCATGGTTAAGTACTGTTGCTGATGCGGTTGACTACATCTTTTCAAAAGCAGATTCACTCGGCAAACCTTGCGTCATTAACATCAGTGCCGGAACATATCTCGGATCACACGATGGCAAAGACCTTCAATCATTGTCCATTGATAATCTGATCACCTCGCAAAACGGGCGAATGGTGGTTGCCGCTGCAGGCAATGCCGGTAACTATCCTATTCACATGCGTCATTCACTAAACAACGACACGGCATTCACCTGGTTTTTTGTCAATGGTTCCAATCCGGTATACATTGAATTCTGGGCGGATACAGCAGACCTCAACAATGTGAATTTTACATTGGGTGCTGACAAAGCAAGTCCTGCATTTGAAGACCGTGCACAGCTGAACTGGACATCTATTCAATCAAAACTTGGGATAATTGGCTTCGACACCTTAAGAAGTTTCAGCGGAAACCGTATAGCAACACTTCAGACGTACGGACAGCTTGTCGGGGGTCGGTACAGCATGGTCTATTATATAATCCCTGATTCTATCAGCTATTACTTCAGGCTCATGTCCAAAGGAACAGGGCAATTAGACTGTTGGAGTTTCGAAATGATCTCCAATGGATTACCTGCAGCCTCAGCTTATCCCAATATTATTCATTATGTCGCTCCTGATTTTCAGCAAAACATATGCAGTTCCTTTCAATGTAGTGAGGTGACTTTATGTGTAGGGCAGTACGTAAGCCGAAACAACTACATTGACGTAAACGGCAACTTACAAACCTTCGCATTGACAGAAGGCAATATTGCTGTCAGTTCAAGCCGTGGCCCAACCCGTGATGGCAGAACGAAACCGGATATCACTTCAACCGGTGAGATGACTTTAGCTTCCTGCAAAATGTCAAGTATTGCCTGGTTTCTTGCCAATCAGCCATTCAAACTCGCACAAGGGGGACTCCATGTTCGTGACGGAGGCACTTCCTCTGCGGCACCTGCTGTTTCTGGAGGAATTGCACTCTATCTGCAGGCACACCCTACGGCCAGCTGGCAGGATATCCGCAACAGAGTACTGCTTTGTTCAGCAAAAGATAACTTTACTGGTACCAGTCTGCCGGATAACACTTACGGCCATGGCAAGTTTGATGCTTTTGCACTGATGAACGGCTGTACAGCACTAGGCACACAGGAAACACCCGGAAAGCAGCTGGGTGTTTATCCGAACCCGGTGAGCGAAATGCTAACGGTACGCCTAACCGAAAATGAAGCAGCAGATGCATTCATACAGATTTCAACGGTTACCGGTCAAATTGTCTATCGCCGTCAGCTTGACAAAGGAGCAACCAAACACGTAGTTGACACCCGTCTGTTCCCGGCAGGGTTGTATATTATCAGTCTGGGCAGTGATCGTCAGATGCCATTATCCGCGCGTTTTGTGGTAACCAGATAAGCTTAGAAATCTAACAGAACAAACGAGGCCGGAAATCAAATCCGGCTTCGTCATTTATACCTGAATTATTCATCTGTTTCTCAGTTAGCGGACTTTTATACCTTTGCAAAGTGAAAAGCAAAGTCAACAACTATCTCTCGCTGGTAAAGTTCTCGCACACCATCTTTGCGTTGCCATTTGCATTAATTGGTTTTTTTCTGGCTGTTCACCAACACCCTGAAGGCTTTACACTGGCATTGAGTATAAAAGTACTCCTGTGTATGGTTTTTGCCCGAACCAGTGCGATGGCTTTCAACCGATGGGCCGACCGGAACATTGATGCAAAAAATCCACGCACTGCCATACGTGAAATACCGGCCGGAATCATCTCCGCCAATGCTGCACTTTGGTTTACAATACTCAACTGTGGGGCATTCATTACTACCACCTGGTTCATCAATCCACTTTGCTTTTACTTATCATTTGTTGCCTTAGCGGTGGTATTGGGCTACTCATACGCCAAACGGTTTACGGCTTTGTGTCATCTGATCCTCGGACTTGGACTCTCCCTTGCACCCATTGGAGCATGGCTGGCTGTAACCGGTAAATTTGATCTGCTCCCATTACTCTTTTCGGGCGCCGTTCTTTGCTGGGTGAGCGGATTTGATATCATTTACGCTTTACAAGACGAACAATTCGACAAGGAAAACAAGTTACATTCCATTCCGGCCTATTTCGGAACAAACAATGCCATTTTGATATCAAGAAATCTGCATATCGCTGCGTCCATTTTCATCCTGGCTGCCGGATTTTACGGCAATTTTCATCTCATTTACTTCATCGGCTGGGGGTTCTTTACCAGCCTTTTGATTTACCAACATAAAATAGTCAGCCCCAGCAACTTAAGCCGCATCAACCTGGCATTTTTCACCACTAACGGAATCGCCAGTGTATTATTTTCAATTTTCGTTTTGGCTGATCTATGGTTCTAAAATAATTCAGGGAAATCTATTCTTCACACCTGCCATCTTCATTCTCAGGAATGAACAAGTTCGAATTACCGGTTGCTGAACTAGCTTCCGGAGCTTATAACCTCACCGTGACTATTTCCGGGAAACCAACTATTAACAAACTGATTATGCGTCAGTAACAGTTATTTTTTCGGAGCAAGAGGCTCTTGTATTACTCCCAAGTCCGCATCAACCTGAAAGAGGGGTTTATGCGGGCTTTTTGTATTTTTGCATAAATTGTTTTCCTCCCGAAAATCATAGACTATGAGTAACGAAATGGAAATAACCGGCGCTGTGAAGAAAGACCTCTCATTCGATGAATTCAAGACGATCGTACTGAATGATTTTCGGTTAGTAAACGAAAGTCGCCAGGCTAGTCTGATTGGCCGAAAGGAAGTACTCACCGGCAAGGCCAAATTCGGCATCTTCGGCGACGGTAAAGAACTGGCTCAGGTAGCCATGTCGAAGGTGTTCCGCAATGGAGATTTCCGCTCGGGATACTACCGCGACCAAACGTTTATGTTCGCAGCTGACCTGCTGTCTGTACAGGAGTTTTTTGCGCAGCTGTATGCCCATCCGGATGTGACTGCCGACCCAAGCTCTGCTGGTCGCTGCATGAACGGTCATTATGCTACAAGAATGTTAAATCAGGATGGAAGCTGGAAAAATCTGACAGAAATAAAAAACTCATCAGCCGACATCTCTCCGACTGCAGGGCAGATGCCACGTTTATTGGGCCTGGCACTGGCATCAAAACTCTACCGTACCTCGCCGGAGCTCTCTGCAAAAATGACTGGTTTTACTTCAGATGGAAATGAAGTTGCCTTTGGAACTATCGGCGACGCATCTACGTCGGAAGGGCTTTTCTTTGAAACCATTAATGCCGCAGGCGTATTACAGGTACCCATGGCTATAAGTGTCTGGGATGACGGTTATGGTATCAGTGTACCCGCAAAATACCAGACTACCAAACAGAGTATTTCCGAAGTCCTCCGCGGGTTTGAACGAACAGAAGACAAACCGGGATATGTAATACTCACTGCCAAAGCATGGGACTATGTGTCGCTGATCGAGACCTATGAGAAAGGAATTGCCATTTGCCGGAACGAACATATTCCAGTGCTGTTTCATATCCAGGAAGTAACCCAGCCTCAAGGTCACTCTACAAGCGGTTCCCACGAACGGTACAAAAGCAAGGAACGACTGGCCTGGGAAGAAGAATACGACTGCATTCATAAATTTCGCGAATGGATACTGAACAGTGCCATCGCGACTTCTGATGAACTGGATCTGATTGAAAAAGATGCGAAGAAAGCAGCCAACGATGCTAAAAAAGCAGCATGGGATCATCACATCAACGCAATAAAATCTGAACTACAACAAGCAGCGGCATTGATAGACGCCCTTGCTGTTTCGAGCCCGAACCGAACATTTATTGAGCTGACTTCATCACAGCTCAGGGGCATTGCAGAACCTGAACGTAAAGACATCAGTATTGCCGTTAAAAAAGCGCTTCGTTTTGTTCGCGAGGAAGATCATTCTGAACGTGACCGGCTGATTCAATGGTTACGAAACTTCGATCGTTTAAACCAGGAACGTTACGATTCTCATCAATACAGTGAGAGTAAATGGAGTGTTCGCAATATACAACCGGTTGCTCCGCGTTATGATGGGAATGCCCTGCAAATGGATGGACGTGAAGTACTTCAGGCGCATTGGGACCTTCAGCTTTCAAAAAGACCCGAATTAGTGATTTTTGGAGAAGACGTTGGGAATATCGGCGGTGTGAATCAAACATATGCGGGACTTCAGGCGAAGTATGGCGAAAACCGTGTTTTTGATACCGGAATTCGGGAGGCAACCATCATAGGACAGGGCATCGGACTTGCCTTGCGCGGAATGAGGCCGATTGCTGAAATTCAATACCTAGATTATCTGGCCTATGCCATTCAAGTGATGACGGATGATCTTGCATGTCTTCACTACCGAACAAAAGGCGGACAAAAAGCACCGTTAATTATCAGTACCCGCGGTCACCGACTGGAAGGCGTATGGCACTCCGGCTCACCGCTTCAGTTTATTCTTGGTGCGCTACGAGGCATGTATATTCTTGTCCCACGCAACATGACACAGGCAGCAGGGTTTTACAACACGCTCCTGGAAAGCGACGAACCAGCACTAGTAATTGAACCTTTAAACGGCTATCGGATTAAAGAGAGAATTCCTTCCAACCTTGAAGATTTCCGTATCGTGCCGGGTTATGCCGAAGTATTACAGGAAGGAACAGATGTTACTCTTGTCACATACGGCTCTTGTATCCGCATTGCCGAGGATGCAATCCGGATGCTGACAGAAACCGGCATCAGTGTGGAATTAATCGATGTGCAAAGTCTGTTACCATTTGATCTGGATCACACCATAACAAAATCACTGGCTAAAACCAACCGGGTACTATTCCTCGACGAAGATGTTCCGGGTGGCGCCACTGCGTATATGCTTCAGCAGGTACTGGAAATACAAGGCGGCTTCCGGCATCTTGATGCAGAGCCACGCACCTTATCCGCCAAAGAACACCGGCCGGCATATGGTTCTGACGGGGACTATTATTCCAAACCTTCAGCTGAAGACGTGTTTGATATAATCTACGAAATGATGCATCAGACAAGTCCCATGCAATACCCTTCTATTTACTAACGGCCAGGCACATAGGAGAATGGTATTCATAAAATACACCGAAACTGCTTCTCATTACGACCACCTGGAAACTTTTTCCACTGGCGAAATACTCAGAGGCATCAACCATGAAGACAAAACAATTGCCGGTGCGGTTGAGAAAGCCATTCCACACATTGAATCACTTGTTTCCGCTGTTCTTCCACGAATGCAAAGAGGAGGCCGGCTCTTTTATTTAGGTGCAGGAACCAGTGGGCGCCTGGGTATTGTTGACGCATCAGAATGTCCTCCAACATTCGGGGTTCCCCATGGCCTTGTAATCGGGCTTATTGCCGGAGGCGATAATGCCATCAGAAAAGCCGTTGAATTCGCTGAAGACAGTAAGACCCAAGGCTGGGATGATCTGCAGGAATATATGATTGGTGAAAACGACAGTGTAATCGGCATTGCAGCTTCCGGTACGACTCCCTATGTAATTGGCGCGCTGGAAAAATGCAATGAACAGGGCATTGTCACCGGTTGCATTACCTGTAACCCGGGCAGCCCTGTAGCTGCTGCTTCAAAATTCCCGGTAGAAGTAGTAACCGGCCCTGAATTTGTAACCGGTAGCACCCGAATGAAAGCCGGAACTGCTCAAAAACTTGTTCTCAATATGATTTCTACTTCCCTGATGATCGGGCTGGGACGAGTGAAAGGCAACAGAATGGTTGACATGCAACTTAGCAACAACAAGCTCATTGACCGGGGAACCCGAATGGTGATGGAAGCCACCGGCCTCGATGAAAAAACAGCCGGCGAACTGCTGATGAAACATGGAAGTGTACGAAAAGCAGTGAGTGCCTTTCAGGGCGAATAAAATTCTTTCACACTGATTTTCCGTGGTTATCTTTTTTTTACAGCAACCTCAGAAAGCCGAATTTCGTATTTAAATTCGCAATTGTAATCCACCCATGCAGGACATTGAACCATTCTATTCGTGGCGTCATCTGTATATTGCAGCAGAAGACGACCTCTCCCCTTTCTATGGGAGGGAATACAGCGAATTTGAATATTCGAATACTGTTTATAATTATTACATCCATCCTCAATGGGACGAATTCGGCTCGAATACTCTATACATGAAAACTTTGTATGCCGATTATGAACAAGGGTTTGCCATTATAGAATTTATTGGAGAATGGAACGATGCGATTTACAATGACATCATGATCCTGAAAAGAGATATTGCAGATGATATGATCAGCAATGGCATCAACAAATTTATTCTTATCGGAGAAAATGTTTTGAATTTCCATGCATCAGACGACTGCTATTATCAGGAATGGTTTGATGATACAGAGGACGGATGGGTTGTTGCACTAAACTTCAGAGAACATGTGCTTCAGGAGTTTATCCGAAACGGCATTGACTATTATCTGGTATTCGGCGGTGAATTGAATGAACTGAGATGGAGGATGTATCAACCGCAACAACTTTTCGAAAAAATAAACATGGTGATTAGTCATAGATTGGCGTAAATTTTCACTTTTCCATTCCGCCATTTTGTATATTTACAAAACCGATGAGGAGTAGTTTACTACATATCATCCAGCTTTCCGTAGTCTGCATCTTCTTTATTTGTGCAGAACCCGGAAAAAAGGGAAATGCCGTTCAAGGCAAAGCCTCTTATTATGGCCGTGAATTTGAAGGACGAAAAACCGCTTCCGGTGAAATATTCCGCAATGCGGATTTCACCTGTGCACATCGTACGCTTGACTTCAACACGCTGTTAAGAGTTACAAATCTGAAAAACAATCTTTCGATTACCGTTCGGGTGAATGACCGGGGGCCTTTTGTCAGAACCCGCATCATTGACCTTTCTGAAGCTGCAGCCCGCAGAATCGGAAGTTATCAGCATGGGCTGGCATCCGTGAAAGTGGAGAAAATGGATCTGATTCGTAAAAACAGGGAGATTGATAGTTTATTCACGTGTGAAGATGTACTTGACTGCCTGGGCAATCCGGATAAACTGAAAGGATACTCTCTTTCGTTATGGCGCACTTCCGATATCCTGCACATGCTTTATATTGCGAATGAACTTTATCTGCACGATGACATCTCTAAAGTATATATTGTTGGACTTGGCATCAATGAAAAGAGGCTCTACCATCTGGTCGTTTCCGGATTTCCATCGAGAGAGAAAGCTCTTTCAGGTGTAGATTTTTTTGAAAGGAAGGGTTTTATGAAGGTCAGATTACTGAATTGATTTTTCCAGTTTACTTCTGATTTCCAGAAACGCTTCATACGCCTGCTGATCTGCAGGAAAAGTCAAATTGGATGATGATAGATTTTCTACCAACTCCCATCGGAAAAATTCCTGTCCATTCTCTGTTGGCATAACCGACTGATCACGAAATTTATCCTTAATGCGATCATCTGCCTTAACCAGAAAATAGATCCCCAACACCTGATGGTTCGGGTTAAATGCCGACTGAATAAATACCCGCGTAGTATGCAGCAAGTCCCCGACAGGCAGAGAAACATTCAGTTCCTCATTCATCTCCCGAAAGAGGCAATCGGCAGGTCCTTCACCAAATTCGAGACCACCCCCAGGGAATTTCCTCATAAAAGTATTAAAGTGAAACTCCTCCGCTACCAATACTTCCTTCCAGTCATTGTGTATGAGACCATATACCCGAACTATAAACCGTTTCCCTTCCATTTCAGAGGATTTCTTACACTGCAATTTTATTAAAAAAACAAAAGAAACAGCATAAACATCAGCCTATTTAACGAATGGCCACATGTTACCTGTTAAATCCGTCATTAATGTTAAAAAACCTTGCAATTTTTCATACCGAACAAGAATTAACTCCCGTACGTATACGTTGTAATAATCTGCATCAAAGTAAAAACACGCACAGTAAAAACAGTATAAATTAGGAATAAACCCAAAGGCATGAAAAAGTTACTGATGATTCTAACCATGGCAACCGCGATGGTATCGTGCAGCAAGGATGAAGGTTCAGATGCGCCTGCTGACAATGGCAACAACAATGCGGGCATCAGCACCGTCCCTTCCTCCTTTACTCAAAAAGTACTGATGGAAATATTTACAGGTGCAAGCCAATCACAAAGCACCGATGGATTCGCAAAATTAACCAATATCATTTCAGCGAATTCCGACAAAGCAATTCCGGTACACATCCATTTCAGTGATGGCATGGAAATCGCCCAGTACACTTCACTGACAACGGCGTTCAGTAACGGATATCCGATGACTATTCCGTCTGCAATGATTAACAGGATCGCCTCCCTGAATTATGTCATTCTGAACCGCACCCAATGGCAATCGAACTTTGATGTAAATAAAGCCAAAACAGCAAAATGTGGCCTGGCCATTGAGTCCAGTATAAATGGCACAGATGCAACGATCATCGTGCATAATGGCTTCAATCAAACGTTAACTGGTAATTATACAGCATCAGTGTATCTGGTAGAAGACCAGGTTAGTGGCACAGGCAACATGTATGATCAACGAAATGGGTACAACGGTACTGCCGGACACCCCTATTACGGGCAGGGAGATCCGATAATTGGATTTAAACATAACTATACACTTAGAAAAGTATTATCTGCCCCGCTTGGAGATGCAATCAGCAGTTCAGCTATTGTTGCCGGCGGTAAAGAATCCAAAACCTACACAACTACTCTTACCGGCTATACTTCTGCAAATCTATACGTGGTTGCATTTATAACTAAAACCGGAACCACCGCGACCGGTTATGAAATCATGAATGTACAACGCGTTAAGCTGGGCAGTACTCAATCCTGGGACTAAAAGCAGAATATCGAAAATGAAAAGGGCCGGAAATTTTCCGGCCTTTTTCATTTAATTACTCCAGATAAGGAAATCCCGCATGTAAGATTTCCATCAATTTTGAAAAATAGGTTGCTCTATCCATGCATAACATTGTATCAACATATCAAACCAATAATGTTATGAAAAAAATTATGCTTTATCTGACCGCAGCAGGCTTCATGTTTGCCTCTTGTCAGAAAGACGATGAAATGTCAACTTCGTCCGCTCCCGGTTCAAAGGTGAGTACGACAACGAGTGTTGGGCCGGTTCCCGGGACATTCACTCAAAAAGTGCTGATAGAAAAATTAACCGGACAAAACGAACCGGCAGCTCCGGCAAATGAACGTTACTTTTCAGGCTATGCAATTAATAGCCCCAGCAACAAATACTATGTAGCTTCATTATACAACTCCGGATACATTGGTCATGCTTATACAAACCGTTTAATTCAGGTATTGGGATCCGGTACACCAAGCATGCCAACAGCACTTGTTAACAGGAAAGCTGTGAATGGATCGGTTTATGTTCGTCCTTATGCAATGACGCAACCTATCAATAATGCTGCAAACGTTACTGCGGCATGCGGACTTGCGATGACATCTTCTGTTACCAGCAGAACTGCCACTATCAACATTCACACTGGCTTCAACAGTTTACTCACTTCAAATTACAGAGTTAATGTCTATATAATTGAAGACCAGGTTATGAGTTACGATCCGAAGTACAGTCAGGCAAATGCCTACAACAATGTACCGGGAAGTCCATTTTACAATCTTGGCAACCCGATCCTGAACTACCAGCACTCAAATGTTGTTCGTGGTGTTGTTTCAGGTAATGGAGGTGATCCGATCTCTTCAGCCAATACAGTTCCGGGTGGCACACAGGTATTTACTTACCGTGCGGACCTGCCTATTCCGTCAAATAACTCCAGCAAATTCTATGTAATGGCTTTCATCACAGATAATCTGACGAAAGAAGTTATGAATGTTCAGATGGGCGAACTCGGATCAACTGTAGACTGGAATTAACCAATAATGAGATTCAAGAGGTTTGACACTCCTGAAGGAGTATGACCGGTAACTGAAAGAAAGATTGATTCAAAGGTGGTCATTCAGGTGATTCCCCTTTACACCATGTGTAATATATATGAATCAGCGTCAGAGTTCATTCCGTCGATTCGTTAAAAATTGATGAATGTATTGTATTTCGGAATTCAACACTGATTACGAGTAAGTGCTAATCTGTCAATTCCAAAGAAAGAATACGATTATAAATTAGAACGAGAAAAAGGGGGCTTCAAACGAAGTCCTCTTTTTTTTCGGAGGACAACACCATTACCACCTCACTGATCATCATGGCTGTTGCTCCCCAGATTCTTGTAGACTCCCATAGATAATAAGGTGCTTTCACCTGATATCCTCTGGCACTTCCGAACTCACCAGTCTGAATTGTCTCTTTCTGAAAAAAATGATGTAAAGGAATTTCCAGAACAGCATTTACCTCATCCGTGTTCAGAACATACGCCGGCTTGGAAATAACGCTAGCTATAAAGGGATAAACAAGAAATCTGCTGGGTGGAATATATAAAGCGGACAATGGGCCATGCACCCGTATGAGCTGAGATTCCACTCCGATTTCTTCCAGTGTTTCACGCAAAGCCGTTTCCAGCACTTTTTCACCCTCCTCACATTTACCTCCCGGAAAGGAAATCTGTCCGGCATGCACATCGCCTCCTCCGCTACTACGCTGAATTAACAGCAGGTTGGCATCGCCGTCGTTATCAGGCACCACAAGTGCCAAAACCGCTGCTGTTTTATAATCAGTTGTTTCCTGCAGATATTCAGCTGTCGGTTTTCGGTGCGCAGGAGATAATCGTTCATGTGCAGTCAGGCCCGGCAGATTTGAAAAATCGGCCATTTCAAGTCTCGAAACCACATCTGAGTACCGCATTCTTCAGGCTACAACAGTACTATCAGCATGTTTACGTTCACCAATCTGCTGTCGCCACATTGCGTAATACAGCCCTTTCATTTCCAGCAAATCGGAGTGCCGGCCGGATTCAACAATTCTACCTCTTTCCAGGACATGAATTATATCCGCATGCATAACCGTTGAAAGCCGGTGAGCTATCAGTATGTTTATATGAGTCCTGTTTACAGAGATTGTACGGATGGTGTCGGTTATCTGTTCTTCGGTCAACGAATCCAGTGCTGAAGTAGCTTCATCAAAAACGAGTAGTGATGGTTTACGCAACAATGCGCGAGCAATTGATAAGCGTTGTTTTTCACCACCTGACACTTTCACCCCTCCCTCTCCGATAACTGTATCCAGACCTTTGTCTGCACGATCCAGTAAACTGTTGAGAGATGCTTTTTTAAGAACATCCATGCATTCCTCATCCGTTGCATCAGGGGCAACAAACAACAAATTCTCACGGATTGATCCTGAAAAAAGCTGTGTATCCTGAGTAACCAAACCTATCTGTGAACGAAGTTCCTCCAGCAGTACCAGTTCAGACAGAACATTGTTATACAACATACGCCCTTCACGAGGTTTATACAGTCCAACCAACAATTTTACAAGTGTTGTTTTACCCGAGCCACTCGGACCAACAAACGCCACCGTTTCACCTGACTTTACTTTGATTGAGATATCAGAAACAGCGTTACCGTTAGAACTCTGGTGCTTAAATGAAACATGATCCAGTTCGAAGGATTCAACAATTCCTAACGGACTCGGATTCAGTGGACGGGGCTCCGGCTTCGTATCCATGATCGCCTTAAAATTTAACAACGATACTTCTGCCTCGCGATAGATGTTGATAATATTCCCCAGCTCCTGCAACGGGCCAAAAATAAAGAATGAATAAATGAACATGGTAAAAAACTGACCGATCGTTATCTCCTTCGTAAAGATCAGATACAACATCATAAACATAATACCTGTACGCAGTAAATTCACAAAAGTACCTTGCACAAAACTTAAACTTCTTATATAACGTACTTTTTTCAGTTCAAGCTTAAGAATTTTATCCGTCGTTGTATTCAATCGGGATATCTCCTGACCGGAAAGACCCAAACTTTTCACAAGCTCAATATTCCGGAGGGATTCAGTAGTGGACCCGGCCAGTGCGGTCGTTTCTGCGACTATCACTTTTTGAATCTTTTTAACCTTCTTACTCAGCACCGAACTGAGAATACCCAGTACCGGAATCACACCAAAATAGACCGGAGCAATCAACCAATGAACATTCACAGCATAAATTGTAACAAAAATGATTGCCACCAATGAAGTGAATAGAATATTAACAAAAGCGCTGATCAGCTTCTCAACATCTGCGCGGACTTTCTGCAGTTTCCCCAATGTTTCACCGCTTCGCTGATCCTCAAATACCTCGTATGGAAGTTCTAGGCTATGGCGTATACCATCCGCATAGATTTTCGCACCTATGCGCTGGGTAATCACATTCACGTAGTAGTCCTGAAAATTCTTTGCGATCCGGCTTATAAAAGCAACACCTACTGCGGCCAATAACAATAATCCTACACCCCGGAAAAATTCAGGCTTCGAAAATTTACCGAACTGTGTGACATAATCGTCGATAACGTGCTTAAAGATGTAAGGATCCAAAAGGGAAAACACCTGATTGACAGCTGCCAGACCAAGAGCCAGAATGATCAGTTTCCAGTATCCTTTCAGGTAGTTGAATAATAGTTTCATAGGGGGCAAAAATAGGAATTAACAAGTCAATGTTATTTAGTTATTGGATGAATAGCAACTCCGGCTGCAATATAGGTTAGCTTTGGGTCGTTATCCCCATAAAGACGAATAACGTGAAAAGACATTTTATCACCCTTCTGATAAGCTGCCTGCCGGTACTGGCTTCAGCCCAACATACGATCTTCACTAAATCCGGTGAAAAACTTGAAGGCGAATTGCAAAAAATTGAAAACAACACAGTAACTTTCTTTCACAAAGGTAGTATTGTAACGTTTCAACTCGGTCAGATCAAATCCATCAGTTTTGAATCTGTCCCCGGAACAGCATCTGGCTCTACACCATCTGGACAAAAAGGGACAAGTTTCGTGATGCCTGGCAGAAAAATCATCAAACAACCGAAAGTTGACAATCTTACCATGGAACGAGGTATTGTAGTGGTAGCCATTACAATCAACAAATACGGAGATGTCATCAAAGCGGATCCTGGTGCTGAAGGCACCACCACTACCAGCCAGTATCTTCTGACGAAAGCGAAGCAGGCTGCAGAAAGTGCAAAATTTGACGGAGGCACCACTATGCCACTCGAACAAAAAGGCACTATCACAGTAACCTTTTAGATTGTACACCACTTAATATATCACCAAAGGCCACCCCGTAAGGTGGCTTTTTTTATCAATCTTTCCAGACAATCTCTATGATTTTATAGCCAGCCTGAACAGTAGAATAGTTACAACCATGCGGGCGCTTAACCTTAATCGCCCCCCGACTCTCTTTGTCTCTATACACCAACGCCTGATTTAAAACCTGTGTCTTGTTATATTTATGATAAACGGTGAGATACGGAATCAACTCTCCCGGATCGCTGAACAGAAATTCGTCTCCCGGTATTTCAATTTCCGTAGTTGTTTGAAATAGCGTATCAGGGTTTGATATCAAGGCGAGGGCACGTGTAGCCAGTGGCGCTCCGTATCCAACAAAATTGTTTCCGTAGGGATATAATATTCCGGAACGCAAAATAATACTTTTCAATTCCGAAGCTGTTAATTCCGGTTTTAACTCCAGTAGACAAGCTGCAAATCCGCATACTGCAGGAGCTGAAAACGAAGTGCCGTTTTGAGAAAATGCAGCAACGTCAGGTTTAAGATAGGAGTTATAATCAGGACCATAACTTGAGTAATCTGCTTTAAGATATCCGAAATCATAGGCACCAACAGTGAGCGCTGAAGGAGCATCACCGGGTGTCGCAATAAATCTCCACGATGATTTATTGGCTTCGTTACCTGCCGCTGCAACAACCAGTATGTTCTTCTCTTTACAGGCCATTTCAACAGCACGAGCCAGCATACTGGTGCCATTCATCTGAAACGGTGAATAATTCTGCGATTTATTCTTCCTGCCTCGCGTATAACCAAGTGAAGTGTTTACCAGACGTACACCCTGCGAAGCCAGCCATTCCAGCGCCTTTATATAGTAATCTTCTTCTTCAATGTGCTCAGTATATCCAAAATCGGTTCTTGTAAGATAGTATTGGGCATCAGGTGCCAGTCCGCTGCTTACGCCAGTTTTATCATTGTATCCGGCTAAGGCATTCAGTACATCACTGCCATGGCGATGATTGGCAATTCTGAATTCATATATCGTTCTGGCAAAGCTGTTCTTCCGCTGTTTATAGGGTTTCGATTTCCCTGTGTAATAAGATTCATGATAGGCAATCGTATCAGTCGCCGTGCAGTAATCTTTACAGGCTTTAATTTGCCCGCCTGTCCAGAGATGATGTAACCCGTAAAAATGTGTAGAGTCATTCAGAAAAAGGTATCCGGCATCCGTGACACCTATCTTCACTCCCAAACCAGAAAGCCGGGCTTTCTGAAATGCTTTCCCCTGCATTTGTTCGAGTGCCTTTGAATAAGAAGAAGAATAAACACTTTTAATTCCTGCTGAATGCAACTTCAGAACAGGCTGTATCCTGATGAATGTGCTATCGAATCCCGTCAACTTTTCTCCGTCGATTGTTGCAGAAAATACCGGCATCCAGGCCGACCTGAAACGAATCGTCCCGCCTTCCCGCTGAACGATCTCCACCCACTTTTCTACGGTAGCTGTATCAACAGGAGCGAACCACCAGGATTGCGAACTGGCATCAGGTCGGGCTATGCCAACGAACAGACAACAAAGGAATATCCAACTTCTCATTCCCGCTAAAATAAACATTGTGACGCTTTGTCACAAATTCTCAATAACGGGCGTCGGTTTGTCAGGTAAATCAGGCTATGAATGACATAATTGCGTTGTTTTCTGGCTTTATTTCCGTTGGGACAATATTTGATATCCGCAATTCAAAATACATCAGAATGAACTTAAATCAATTCACCACCAAATCACAGGAAGTACTGCAGGAAGCCCAAACGCTTGCACTCTCCAATGGTCAGCAAGCAATCGAACCCGGACATCTGCTGAAAGCAATGTTGCAGGGCGATGAACACGTGGTCCCTTTTCTACTGAAGAAACTGAATGTAAATCTCCCCTTACTTTCCCGCGAATTGGATACCATCATTAATGGATATAGTAAAGTCAGCGGAGGACAACCTTACCTGAGCAACGAAGCACAATCCATCCTGCAACAGGCGTTAAGCCTGCTTAAGGAATTCAAGGATGAATTTGTTTCGGTTGAACATCTGCTGGTAGCAATGGTTCGTGGAAAGGATGCTGTATCCAGATTACTGAAGAGTCAGGGAGTGAATGAAGCCGATCTGCAAAAGGCGATTAAAGATGTACGCAAAGGAGCCAGAGTAACATCGGCCAGTGCAGAAGAGACCTATAACTCGCTTGAGAAATATGCCCGTAACCTGAATCAGTTAGCCCGTGAAGGCAAGCTGGATCCGGTGATTGGCCGTGATGAAGAAATCCGAAGAGTGTTGCAAATACTTTCCCGCCGTACAAAGAACAATCCTGTTCTTATCGGAGAGCCCGGTGTCGGTAAAACAGCAATCGCAGAAGGGCTGGCTCATCGCATCATTAACGGCGACGTACCGGAGAACCTCAAATCAAAAGTTATTTACTCACTCGACATGGGTGCTCTTATTGCCGGTGCAAAATACAAGGGCGAATTTGAAGAACGATTAAAATCGGTTGTAAAAGAAGTCATCAGCTCGGAAGGAGAACTCATTCTTTTCATCGATGAAATCCATACACTGGTTGGTGCAGGCGGAGGAGGTGAAGGCGCCATGGATGCGGCCAATATCCTGAAGCCCGCATTGGCACGTGGTGAACTGCGTTCAATAGGAGCCACCACACTCAACGAATACCAGAAGTACATTGAGAAAGACAAAGCCCTTGAACGGCGCTTTCAGAAAGTTATGGTGGAAGAACCGGATACGCAGGATGCCATTTCGATTCTCAGAGGACTGAAGGAACGTTACGAGACGCATCATAAAGTCCGCATTAAAGATGAAGCCATCATCGCTGCTGTTGAATTAAGCGACCGATACATAGCAGATCGCTTCCTTCCGGATAAAGCCATCGACCTGATGGATGAAGCAGCGGCTAAACTACGATTGGAAATGGATAGTGTGCCTGAAGAACTGGATGAAATTCAGCGACGCATTATGCAACTGGAAATTGAAAAGGCTGCCATCAAGCGGGAAGGGGATGCAAAGAAAGTCAACGAACTCACTGAGTCACTCGCTAATCTCAACGAACAACGCAATGCCATTAAAGCGCGCTGGGATGAAGAGAAAAAGATTATTGATTCCATCACCAAAACTAAAGAATCGATCGAGCATCTGAAACTGGAAGCCGAACAGGCTGAACGGGCCGGCGACTACGGGAAAGTTGCTGAAATCCGCTATGGAAAAATTAAAGACGCAGAGTTGCTTTTAGCGGAGAATCAGAAAAAACTTGCAGAAGCGCAGGAACACAAAGCCATGATCAAGGAAGAAGTGGACAGTGAAGATATTGCAGAGGTAGTGAGCCGCTGGACCGGAATCCCGGTAAAGCGCATGTTGCAAAGTGAACGCGAAAAACTCCTGCATCTGGAAGACGAACTGCACAAGCGTGTAGTGGGCCAGGAAGACGCGATTGCTGCCTTATCCGATGCTGTGCGCCGCAGCAGAGCCGGCCTTCAGGACATGAAACGTCCTATCGGTTCATTTATCTTTCTGGGAACAACAGGCGTTGGTAAAACGGAACTCGCCAAAGCACTCGCTGAATTCCTCTTCAATGATGAAAACGCATTAACCCGTATCGACATGAGTGAATATCAGGAACGGCATAGTGTGAGTCGTTTGATTGGTGCGCCTCCCGGATATGTGGGATATGATGAAGGAGGACAACTGACTGAATCGGTTCGCCGCCGCCCCTACTCTGTCGTATTACTGGATGAGATTGAAAAAGCACACCCGGATGTGTTCAATATCCTCCTGCAGGTGCTTGACGATGGAAGGCTGACAGATAATAAAGGACGAACAGCGAATTTTAAAAACACCATCATCATCATGACCTCCAACATCGGTGCTCATTTGATTCAGGAGAACATGGAACACATGAATGAAGAAAACAAGGACAAGGTACTTGCGAAGACGCGGATTGAAGTCTTTGAAATGTTAAAAAAATCCATTCGCCCGGAATTCCTGAACCGTATAGATGAGATCATCATGTTCAGTCCATTGTCGCGTGCAGAAATCCATGATATTGTCAAAATGCAGTTTAATAGTATTGCGAAAATGCTACAGGCAAATGACATCCGCATCTCCATCACCAAAGAAGCCATCGACTGGCTCGCACAACTGGGTTACGATCCGCAATTTGGTGCTCGCCCGTTGAAGCGTGTCATGCAGAAACGTGTACTGAATGAATTGAGCAAACAGATACTCGCCGGCAGCATCAATAAAGAAGATGAGATTCTGATCGACATCGACAGTAAGAGCAACTTCATCTTTAAAAACGCTGCACAGAGTGTAACTGTATAAAACAGATTAGTGTAGATTATTGTTGATAATGAAAAGGGCTGTACCATCCGGTAACAGCCCTTTTCGTTTTTGTTTATTTAGTGTTTCAGATGCGATTTTGCGACTTTGCCAGCACTCCACAAAGATGGAACAACATACGAGCCCCAACATTTCCGTCCCAGTCATCCTTTCCGGGAGAAACTTCATTCAGATCGAAGCTGATAATTTTCTTTTTCGAACGCGCCAGCATTGAAAGCAAGTAGGTGATCTCATGAAATTCAAAACCGCCGGCCACTGGGGTTCCTGTATTCGGACATAATTTCGGGTCCAGGCCGTCGATATCAAAGCTAATATGAACATACTCCGGCAGCGCATCAATTATTGCTTCACACTGCTTCTTCCATGAAACGCCCTCGTATTTCTTTGCGGCAACACCGGCATACGTAAACACTTCCACCCGTTTCTTATTGGCTGCTACAAAGTCGGCTTCTTCTTTACAATAATCCCGAATCCCGACCTGCACCAGCTTCTTCACTTGTTTCAACTGAAGAGCATTGTACATGATAGAAGCATGTGACCATGTAAACCCTTCATACGCTTTTCGCAGATCCATGTGCGCATCGATCTGCAGAATACCATACGAAGGGTATTTCTCCGCCAAAGCCTGAAAGAATCCCATCGGGGTACTATGATCTCCTCCTGTCATGCCCACCAGTTTCCCTTCCTTCAACAATGCACTGCAGGTCTTTTTAACCTCCGCTATCATTTCCCCGGACGCTTGATTCACATCTGACAGCAACTTCCTGAGCGTTGCATCCTTATCAACGGACGTCCCATTCGATAGTGCGTCGATGATTTTCTCTGCCTTCTTTCTGGCTGCTTTCGATTTTTTGGATAGAGATCCGGGAATCTCCTTCATATAGATTCCTGTCTTCCATAACTCCGGAAATTCGGCATGAAAAAGATCTACCTGCATTGAAGCTTCGAGAATTGCTGCCGGACCTTTGGCCGTACCTCCACCATAGCTTACCGTAGCTTCCCACGGAACAGGCACTATCACTATATCAGACTCCGGTTCATTAAACGGCAAACCGAAAATATTGGCCATTTCCAATGCAGGAGCATTGGGGTTAAAGGAGTTAATCTTTGCTTCTTTTGATCGGACAGTATCAGTTTTCTTTTTCACAGAGGGATATTTCCGGCAAAGATAACGAGTCGGGGAAAATCAGAAAGTCTTATTACTTACTCTTCTGAAGGGTAAAAGTGAAAGTCGTTCCAACTCCCGGTTCACTGCTAACTGTGATGGTTTCTTTATGGGCCTCAAGAATGTGCTTCACGATAGCCAGTCCCAACCCGGTACCACCCTGATCACGAGAACGGCTTTTATCAACCCTGTAAAAACGCTCGAACAAACGGGAGAGATGATGCTTAGCGATACCAATACCGGTATCCACCACATCCACAATGATCTGACCACCTCCATCAGAAAACCGAACGGTTGTAGATCCGTCTTTATTTCCATATTTCACTGAATTCACCAGCAGGTTAACCAGCACCTGTCGAATTAGATCCTTATCGGCATACACATACACTGGTTTATCAGCAGGCTGATCCACCACCAAACGGATATTTTTTTCTTTTGCCTGCAACTCCAACGACTCTTCGACATCGCGGCATAGTTCACTTAAATCGAACGTGCGGAACTCAACGATCAATTCGCCGGCCTCCAGTTTAGATATTGACTCCAGATCATCCACAATACTGATTAGCCGGTCGATACTTCTGCTGGCCTTATTGAGATAATGCATATTGATATCCGCATCATCGATACCTCCGTCAATCAACGTATGCACATATCCCTGGATAGAAAAGATCGGAGTCTTTAATTCATGTGAAACATTACTTAAAAAATCTCTGCGATAATTCTCAACCTGTTTCAGATGATCAATCTCTTCGCGCGACTCGTTACTCCAATCGACCAGAATACGGTTGATCTCTGTTGTAATATCTCTGCGCTCTTCAGCATAAGGCCGCACCACTTCCTTTGGATTTCTGAGTTTGAGGATATGCTTGTATATCTGCTGAAGATTCTGAAAGATATATTGGCCATATAAAAAACGAAAGGCTACTCCATTCACCAGAAAAACAACCAGAAAAAAGACGAGATGCGTAACTCCCGAAACCTGTTGATTGGAAAAACGAAGAAATAAGAACTCGATTGCAGTAATAACAACAGCAAGGATCAGTGACGACAGGAAACCAACCAACGGGGCATTCACTCGCTTCATATTAGCGACACTAAATTAAGAATAAAACAGAAAGAAGGAAGCTAAACAGGGATCAGATATCAAACTTGTACCCTATTCCCTTGATCGTTTTAATCGATTCGTCGCCGAGTTTCTCTCTGATTTTACGGATATGCACATCGATCGTACGGTCACCCACAACAATATCGTTACCCCAAACCCGGCTGAGAATATCTTCCCGCGTGAATACTTTCCCTGGCTTCGACGTCAGCAAAGCCAGCAATTCAAACTCCTTTCTTGGAAAACTAATCGGTTGTTCATCCTTATAAACCAGATAGCTTTCACGGTCAATTTTAAGATTGCCGATCTGAATGATAGGCGCCTGAGGCGGTTGAACACCATTCACCCGTCGAAGTAATGCTTTGATCCTGCTGGTCAGTATCCGAGGTTTTATCGGCTTAGAGATGTAATCGTCGGCTCCTACATCGAAACCAGCAATCTGAGAGTATTCCTCATTTCTGGCTGTAAGAAACGTAACCATGGTATGCTGAAGTTCCGGAATCTCCCGAATATGACGGCAGGCTTCAATCCCATCCATCACCGGCATCATAATATCCAGAATTATTAACTGTGGTTTCTCCTTTTTTGCTATTTCAATCGCTTCTTTGCCGTTCTTTGCGAGAAACACATCATAACCTTCCTTTTTCAGGTTATACTCCATGAACTCCAAAATATCAGGCTCATCATCTACCAGGAGTATTTTTACTGAGTCGCTTGCCATATTCTTTTTTCCGGACTCAAAATTCATTATACAATATTACCAAATTGTTATGTCAGAATTAAGGGATTTCTATATTTATTATTAAGTCAGTTGTTCCAATATCCGGGAACTAATGATTAGGTAACATTATCACCATAAATTTGATGTAAAAAGAAGATTTCCCGAACGTTTTGATGCTCTTCTTAACATTCATTTAAAATCGGCTTAAACTTCTCTTTGAATTAGACTATGTCCTTTGTTAAGGAATTCAAAAACCATGAAGCCAACCTTAACATCAGCACTATTCCTCTGTTTGTCAATCCTGTATGCGATTAACTCATATGGACAAACCGGCAATATCAAAGGAGTACTCACCGACAAAGAAACCAGCGAAACCCTGATCGGAGCCACTATTATGGTTCAAGGTACCAGTTTAGGTGCGGTTACCGATTTGGATGGAGCCTTTCAGATAGAACGTGTCCCTGCCGGCCGGGTAACGCTCAAAATAACTTTTGTCGGATATATTACAGAAGAAATTAAGGACATCAATATTAAGCCGGGAGAAACTTTCACATTCAACCACAAATTGAGTCCGGAAAACCTAACCCTGAAAAACGCAGAAGTAGTAGCTACCCGGATTACCAATACGGAAAATGCTGTTCTGGCAGAAATGCGCAAGGCGGAACAGATTGTCAATGGAATTTCCAGTCAGCAAATAACCAAAACGCAGGATAGAAACGCATCCGAAGTCATTAAACGATTGCCCGGAGTGACGATCGCTGAAGACCGCTTTGTTGTAATTCGCGGTCTGAGTGAACGTTATAATTCTGTGCTGTTGAATGATGTGCTGGCTCCGAGTGCCGAACCGGATAAAAAAGCGTTCTCCTTCGATATTATTCCAAGCGCCATGCTGGATCGCGTACTGATTTATAAAACCGGCGCACCTGAACTTCCGGGTGAGTTTGCCGGAGGAGTTGTGAAGGTATTTACAAAAAATACTCCTGATGAAGAGTACGTAACCGCAGGTGTAACACTGGGAATTCGTGGTAACACAACGTTTAATGAATTTAACAGAGCTTCGAATTCCGGAACCGACTGGATCGGAATGGATAATGGCAGCAGAGATCTCCCTAATGCATTTCCCTCGAATATATCAGGTTTAAGTAATGCAGAACAAATTGAACTGGCCAAGATGTTGCCGAATACATGGATTGCAAAAGAACAATCGGCGCCAATTGACCAACGTTATCAGGCGGGATTCGCAAAGAAATTTAAAATCGGTAAAGTCAAAGCGTCTAACATCACCGGACTCACCTACTCAAACACCTATGAAACCCGTGAGGCCTCTAATCTCAACTATAACCAATTTGATATTACAAATCAGATCAGCGATACCATATATACATTCAATGATATTACCAATACAAACAAAGTATCGGTTGGTGTTTTAAGCAACTTCAGCTTCATCCTTTCTCCTTCACATAAAATTGAGTTCCGCAATCTCTACAATCAAACAGGATCCAATTCTACCACCATTCGTACAGGATATAATCTGGAAGAGGGTAATGAAGTCCGCAATTATGCGTTTCGCTATTTTGAACGCAATATGTATTCAGGACAACTCTCCGGCACCCACGATTTTAATCAGGGTACCACTGACGTAAACTGGACCTTAGGCTATAACAGCACACAAACCAACGAACCCGACTATCGCCGTATCCGGACATTCAGAAGTCTGGTAGATAACCAGGACGAATTTTATATTCAGGTAAACAGCACTGCCTCACAGGCAGATGCTGGTCGTTTCTACTCAAATCTCAACGAAGCAAGTTATGTTGGTGCCATCAATGCGGAGCAGGAATTAAAAAAACTCAGCGAAACACGCACACTGAAACTTCGCGCAGGTTTTTATACTGAAAGCAAATCAAGAACTTTCTCAGCAAGATGGCTGGCTTATACTAAATCAAGGGTGGATAAATTTGACAACGATCTGTTAATGCTGCCACTCGATCAGGTTTTCAACTCTTCCAATTTCAATGATAGCACCGGATTTACGATCGACGAAGGCACCAATGGAACCGACCGTTATACAGCTGATAATTTCCTGAGTGCTGCCTATATAGGAGCAACTTGGCCAGTAAGCGATAAACTAAACATCTCAGGAGGTGTACGCTATGAATACAACCGTCTGCAACTGGAAAGTGCCGATAATAATGGAAAACCATTAAAAGTTGACAATCCTATTCACAGTCTGCTGCCATCTGTAAATATCGGCTATAACCTCACGCAAAAGACGCTGATCCGGGCTGCATATGCCAAGACGATCAACCGTCCTGAATTCAGAGAGATAGCGCCGTTTACCTACTATGACTTTGTCTTCAATAATGTACTGTTTGGAAATCCGGAACTAAAAACCCCTGACATTCACAACTTCGACCTGCGTTGGGAAGCTTATCCAATGGCCGGTGAACTTATTTCAGCCGGTCTCTTCTTCAAGCAATTCGTTAACCCCGTTGAACAATATTTCAAACCGGGAGCCGGATCTGGTGGCACCCGTAACTTTGTATTTGACAATGCACCATCCGCCTTTAGTACTGGTGCTGAAGTTGAAATCCGTAAATCACTCGAGCCCATCTTTAAAGCAGGTTTCTTCAGCAGAATCGGATTCAGTCTGAACGCCTCCTATATATATAGTCGCGTTAATCTTGGAGAGAAAGCTGTAGGGCAAGAGAAACAGCGCATCATGATGGGACAATCGCCCTATGTTGTTAATACCGGTATATTCTACAATCAGCAGGAACACAAACTTCAATGCAACCTGCAATACAACATCATCGGAAAAAGGTTGTTTGCAGTGGGTACACAAGGAACACCGGATGTTTATGAGTTACCCCGAAACGTAGTGGACTTCACCATCACCAAAGGCATTGGAAAATTCCTGGAAATAAAAGCCGGGGTTCAGGACATCTTCAACCAATATGTCACATTGCGGCAGGACTCCAACGAAGACAACAAGATCAACCGCAACGACGAATTGGTCTTCCGGTATAAACGAGGCACCTATTACACGTTTGGATTTACTGTTAAATATTAAAAAGCAAAGGGAGGCACAGCCTCCCTTTGCTTTTTAATAACGGTTTTAACATTTCCTTTAAATAGACTTAATACGTGGGCAATGACAAGGCAATAATCTTGCATCAGGAACAAACAACAAACGAAAATAAAAAGATGAAAAATCTGTTTAACATGAAACGCATGACGCTCTTAGTAGGTCTGGCCGTTTCGATTGCTGCATCGGTAATTACAGGATGTAAAAAAGACGAAGAAACTGACAACAGCACACCTGGTAATGTTGTAAACTTCACAATGACCACTCTGGGAGATGGCACCATCCAGATTGAAGGAAGCAGCAACCAGAATGTAACGCTTCAAAGTGCCAACACGTATCTGCTGAAAGGATTTGTTTATGTTGAAGAAGGTGGCAACCTGACCATTCAGCCGGGGACCATCATCAAAGGAGACAAATCATCCAAAGGCACGCTCATCATCAAACGTGGTGGAAAAATAAATGCTAACGGTAGCGCAGCAGATCCGATCGTGTTTACATCGGCTGAAGATATTGGTTCCCGTAATCCTGGTGACTGGGGCGGAGTAATTATCTGCGGAAAAGCACCTATCAACCTCGCCGGTGGTGAGGGACAGATCGAAGGAGGACCGGACGCTCTTTACGGAGGCACTGATGCTGCTGACAACTCCGGAGTATTTAAATATGTCCGCATCGAATATGCCGGCATTCCTTTCCAACCTAATCAGGAAATTAACGGACTTACCCTCGGTGGTGTAGGCAGCGGAACAACCATTGACTTTGTACAGGTTTCTTATTCCGGTGACGACTCTTTTGAAATGTTTGGCGGTACTGTAAATATCAAGCACCTTATCTCATTTAAAACTACAGATGATGATCTTGATACAGACAATGGCTTTATCGGAAAGGTTCAGTTTGCTGTTGTTCTGCGCGACGCCAACATCGCTGACGTGTCTGGTTCCAATGGCTTTGAATCAGATAACGATGCTAACGGCAGTGCATTAACCCCACAAACCAAAGCTATCTTCTCCAACATCAGCATTTTCGGACCGAAGCAAGACACTGCAGACGTTGTGAACTCCAACTTCAAGCGTGGCGCTCACCTTCGCCGCAATACTGCAACCTGTATTTACAACTCACTCATTTCCGGTTATCCGGTTGGACTGCTGGTTGATGGATCAGCATCTGAAGGAAATGCCAGTGCGGATGTGCTCCAGGTTAGAAATACGGTTATCGCCGGTTGCAATACTCCATTAGCAACAGCTTCCGGCTCAGGATTTGATATCGCCGCCTGGTATAACATGACCGCATACGGTAACTCCATCCAGTATTCTTCAGCCGGTATTGCTAACGCACCGTATGGATCAACTCCTGACTTCCTGCCTGCAGGTGGCTCAATTCTCCTCAGCGGTGCTGACTTCACTCCTGCCAACCTGAGCGGAATGGAAGTAGTAACTTATCGCGGAGCCTTCGGGTCAACCGACTGGACCTCAAGCTGGGCAAACTGGGATCCTCAGAATACAGCATATTGATAAGGTTAAACGTTTTATCAAGGCTGTCCGAATCGGGCAGCCTTTTTTCTTTTCCGCCGAAAACAGCCCACAATTTCCCTCTTTTCACTTCTTAACATTAACTTAATGTTCAAGAAATACAGACATAACATTTTCTTAATCTTTTTGCAGTGTCAAAAATGACACAAACCAACAGTCTGACACTGATAAACAGCAACTTAGAAAAATGAAAAAGCTGACCTACACCCTGTTACTTCTCACCGGAGTTACTATCCTGGTTTCCTGCGGCGGAAAAAAGGCCGAAAACGGAGAAAACCAAGGCACTGAAAAAGTTGCCGGTTCCATCTCAATTGATGGTTCCAGCACCGTTTATCCTATCACTGAAGCTGTTGCGGAAGAATTTCGTACTGAAGCTCCGGAAGTAAAAGTAACCGTAGGCCTTTCAGGCACCGGTGGAGGATTTAAGAAATTCTCACGTGGCGAAACGGATATCAACGATGCTTCCCGTTTGATTAAAGATGAAGAAAAAGCACTTTGCGCTGAGAATAAAATTGACTTTATCGATCTCGAAGTGGCATATGATGGTCTGGCAGTAGTAGTTAACCCACAAAACGACTGGGTGAAAGAACTTACCGTTGCCGACCTCAAAAAAATGTGGGAGCCGGAAGCTCAAGGTAAGATCAAATACTGGAACCAGATTCGTCCCGAATGGCCGAAAGAAGAAATTCACCTGTATGGTGCTGGCGTAGAATCAGGCACCTATGATTATTTCACCGAAGCGATAGTAGGAAAAAGCCACAGCAGCCGCGGTGATTACACCGGAAGTGAAGATGACAATGTATTAGTACAAGGTGTTGCCGGCGACAAATTTGCCCTCGGTTTCTTCGGAATGGCTTATTACGAAGAGAACAAAGCGAAATTGAAAATTGTACCCATCGACGACCAAAAGGATGAAAACGGAAAAGGTGCTGTAATTCCAACCGTTGAAACAGTACTCAACAAAACCTATGCTCCGCTCTCACGTCCGCTGTTCATCTATATCAACTCAAAAGCTGTACAGCGTCCTGAGGTTATCAAATTCGTTGATTTTTACCTGACTGTAGCCCCTGAGCTCGTTAAATCCATTGGATTTGTTCCGCTGCGTCCGGAAGAATACAAAGCACAACAGGAGAAATTTGCTGCTTACCATACTTCAAAGAAATAACCTTAACCTAAGATTTATGAAGCCCGGCAAGCTATCTTTGTCGGGCTTTATAATAAGCGGATCATCCAGATGAAAATCCCCGAGAAACTGATTGTTGGCGCATTAGCGACCTGTGCGGCACTTACTGTGCTCATCACGTTCGGGGTACTTTATACTTTATCCATTGAAGCCATCCGTTTCTTCGGAGAAGTATCCATTAAAGATTTTTTAACGGACACACAATGGACACCCTTATTCACGGAAAAGCACTTTGGCATATTGCCGCTTTTATCGGGAACGATTCTTACCTCCTTGATTGCTGTTTCCATTGCACTTCCGGTAGGCCTTACCATTGCCATTTATCTGAATGAATATGCTCCGGCCTCCTTTGCATTCCGCATTAAACCGATTCTGGAGATTCTTGCTGCCGTTCCGACCGTTGTGTATGGATACTTTGCACTAACCGTAGTAACGCCATTCCTGCAAAATTTCATTCCCGGACTCTCCAGCTTCAATGCGTTGGGAGCCGGGTTTGTTATGGGGATCATGATTATCCCATTGATTTCATCGATGAGTCAGGATGCACTCTACTCAGTTCCCAAATCCATGCGGGAAGCAGCTTATGGACTTGGTGCAACCCGACTGCAAACCTCCTTTCAGGTTCTCGTTCCTGCTGCATCTTCCGGAATCATTGTATCAGTAATTCTCGCCGTATCGCGGGCAATAGGTGAAACGATGATCGTTGCGATTGCAGCAGGGATGCAACCCAATCTGACACTCAACCCGACGGTTCCTATTCAAACTATTACAACATATATCGTGCAGATCAGTATGGGAGATGTTCCGCATGGTTCACTTGAATACCGGACCATTTTTGCCGCAGGTATTTCGCTCTTCGTGCTTACCTTCCTGTTAAATAACCTGAGCTTCTGGTTCAAGAAAAAATACCATCAGAAGTATGAATAACGCAGACATCAATCGTTTAAAGGATAAAGCATTTCAGTACTTCGGAGTGTTCTGTACATTCTTCGGTTTGTTCATGCTGGGGATATTTGTTTTCGACGTGCTCGTAAAAGGAATAGGACGAATCAACTGGGATTTTCTCTCGAACCTCCCCTCCCGCTTCCCTGAAAAAGCCGGCATTTTCACCGCACTCATGGGAACCTGCTGGATCTTAATTCTCACCGCGCTCATTGCTATTCCGCTGGGCGTTTCCGCTGGTCTATACCTGGAGGAGTACGGGAAACGAAACAGATTTGCAGCTATTCTCGAAATCAATATCACCAACCTTGCCGGTATCCCATCTATTATCTACGGATTATTAGGTCTTGAAGTATTTGTCCGGATTATGAACCTGGGACAAAGTGTTCTTGCCGGAGCCATGACCCTGTCTTTATTGATTCTCCCGGTAATTATTGTAGCTACCCGTGAATCTGTAAGAGCGGTTCCGAGAAGTCTTCGCGAAGCATCGCTGGCCATGGGTGCAACCAAATGGCAGACCATCTGGCTTCAGGTATTGCCTGCCTCCATCGGTGGCATTCTCACCGGCGTCATTCTGGCGCTGTCGCGTGCAGTTGGAGAAGCCGCCCCGCTGATCGTAGTTGGAGCACTGGCGTACGTACCGTTTGCTCCCTCTACACCGATGGATGAATTTTCCGTACTGCCTATCCAAATTTACAACTGGGTATCTCGGCCGCAGCAAGGATTCGTAATCAATTCCGCAGCAGCGATCATCGTATTGCTTTGTGTTACGTTTCTGATGAATGGCATCGCCATTTATTTCAGAAGCAAATGGCAGAAAAAAGTAAAATGGTAATTCCCGAACAGACCTCAAGATATATATGACGAATAAACTGGAAGCGAAAAATGTGAATGTATTCTACGACCAGACACACGTAATCAAAGACGTAAATCTGGCCGTAGGCGCAAATTCCGTCACCGCATTTATCGGGCCTTCCGGATGCGGAAAATCCACATTCCTTCGCCTATATAACAGGATGAACGACCTGATTGACGGTTTCCGCAAGGAAGGTGAGGTTTGTATTGATGGCAAAGAGATCTATGGCCGGGATATGCGGGTAGAGGATCTGCGTAAAAAAGTGGGTATGGTCTTCCAGAAACCCAACCCTTTCCCAAAAACGATTTACGAAAACGTGATTTACGGCTTACGCATCAGAGGTGTGAAGAACAAAAATCTGCTGGACGAAACCGTTGAACGTTCACTCAAGCAGGCAGCACTTTGGGAAGAAGTAAAAGATAATCTTAAAAAATCCGCTCTGGCGCTTTCAGGTGGCCAGCAACAACGTTTGTGTATAGCACGCGCTATTGCTACGGAACCATCAGTTCTTCTCATGGATGAGCCGGCATCGGCGCTGGACCCTATCTCTACTTCCAAAGTTGAAGAGCTGATATACGAGCTGAAATCACAATACACGATCATCATCGTTACGCACAATATGCAGCAGGCCGGACGTGTAAGCGATCACACGGCATTCTTCTATCTGGGAGAGCTTGTTGAATTCGATGCTACCAAAAACATCTTCACTAACCCTAAGGATATCCGAACACAGGACTACATCACCGGCCGCTTCGGCTGATTCCTGCTACTGCTACCCGTTTTTAAGTTTATCAAATCCAAAAAAACATGTCACATCTCGATACTGAATTAAAGAACCTCAAAGCAGAAATGCTGGAAATGTTCCTTCTGGTAAAATCACAACTCGAAAAATCAAAAGAAGCCCTGATCAACCTCGACAAAGACCTTGCACGCGAAGTATTGGTTAATGAGAAACGGGTAAACGGCTTTGAGTTAAAACTCGACCGTGATTGCGAGAACATGATTGCCCTTTTTAATCCGGTAGCCATTGACCTTCGCTTTGTATTGGCCTGTCTGAAGATCAATTCAAATCTGGAACGTATCGGAGATATCGCCGAAGGCATCTGTCAGTTTGTATTGAATATTAAACTCGAACCGGAAAAAGAGTTGCTTGAAAACACCCGAATGCTTGAAATGTTTGACACGGCGATTCTTATCCTGAACGAAGTCACTGAAGCATTTGACAACGAGGACACCAAACTGGCACGCAGTGTTTTTAAAATGGATGAAACACTCGACGAAATCAATTTAAATGCCAACCAGGCTGTTGCCGAATTTATCCGATCCAATTCTGACCGCATCAATCAAAGTCTTTATTTACTGAGTGCGATCAGAAAACTGGAGCGTGTAGGCGATCAGTGTAAAAATATTTCTGAGGAGATTATTTTCTACATCGAAGCCAAAGTCCTCAAGCATAAATCCAGAGAACAGAAACAGCAATAATTACTGAAAACGGTCTTTCACCACCTGCAGGAATTCATCAAAGGTTCCGGCATTATTGGCAATAATCTCCTTGCCAAACACAAAGTTGTTACCCCCTTTGAAATCACTCACTTTTCCACCTGCTTCCTGCACCAGAAATGCTCCTCCGGCCACATCCCAGGCATTGAGACCGTATTCATAAAACCCCTCGAAGCGTCCGCAGGCTACATAGGCCAGATCTACAGCAGCAGACCCGAGCCGCCTCAGCCCTTGAGTATTCCGCATACAATAATCGAATACTTCCATATACGGTTTCATCCGATCATAATTAGAATACGGAAAGCCGGTAGCGAGTAGTGAACGCTTTAACGAATCAATAGCCGAAACGTGTATCTGTTTACCGTTTAACCAGGCTCCCCCTCCTTTCCAGCCATAAAAACACTCGTCGAGATTTACTTCATGAACAATACCCCCAACTAACTCTTTGCCATGTAGTAAGCCAACACTCACACAAAAACAAGGCAGATTATGGACAAAGTTTGTTGTGCCATCCAGCGGATCAATAATCCATATCCATTCACGATCCGTTATGGTCAGCGTATTCTCTTCGGTTATAAAACCAGCATCGGGAATAATATGCTGCAATCCTTCCACGAGAATCTTCTCGCTTCCTTTGTCAACATAGGAAACAAGATCGTTGAAGCCTTTATACTCAACTCTTCCTTCGTCAAACGCACTACGCTCGTTCTTTAGAAAAACAACGGCTTCACGAACTACGAGGCGGGCCGCATCAATGATTTGCTGAGGATCCATACGCTTTTACTTTAAATTTATCTGCACTGGCCATCCAGAAACCAATTGCACCAGCGATTACCAGACAAACAGCAATGATTTCCGCCTGTGTGGCAGTCATCCCGAGAAATTCAAACTTATTATTCACTCTGATCTTTTCAATAAAAAACCGCTCCACTCCGTTGAGCATGAGATAAAGGAAGAATATCTGGCCAGTCTTCGGAAGTTTACGTCTCAACGACCACAGCACAAAAAACAGGAGGATACAGGCAACGGCTTCATATAACGGTGTGGGATATACGGCATCCGGCAACATATAACAATGATGACCGGTACAACCTGGAATCGGAATACCATCGTTCACTACATTGTTCGGGTAATTATACGACCAGGCCCAGTCGGGTAACCAGGAAAGCATGTCCGGCTTGGGATTCAGATTGACAATTCCCCAGTCGCCATCTCCGGAAATCTGACAACCCAGACGACCCGTTCCATATGCCAGCATCAGTCCAGGCGCCGTGGCATCTGCCAACACCAGCGGTGGTACGCCCAGTTTATAACCGTAACGCATTACCGCAATAGCGCCCAGGATAAGTCCGCCATACATCGTTAATCCACTGAAAGAAATCAGCGCATCAATCGGGTCACGGGCAAAATCATCCAGGTTTTCGAGGTTATGAAAAATCTTGGCACCGATAATACCACTGACAGCTGCTACAATGGTGAAGTTCGATACCAGTTCAAAAGGATGCAATTGCTCGGTCACCTGTTGAGGAGGATTAAGTCTGGTTTTTTCCTTATCACGGTACTGCATATACGCCATCACTGCACCAAGTATAATTCCGGCCGGCCAGTTGCCCTGCATTGACAACAGTACGGCCTGAGTGTCTTCAACAAAAGCGGAATAATGCATGAAAGCATAAACCAATTTAAAGCCCAGTAAAAATCCGACTATAAACGAAGAGATCAACTCGCCTATACCGGCCGGTTCGCCCTTCATCACGGGGCGGGAAACAATGCGGAGGAGTCCACCGGCCTCTTTGCGCTTCAGTTCGATTTTCAGCGTATATGCTGCAGCGAGAAATGAAATGGCCAGCATAAACCCGAAACTCTGCACCGGCAACGGGACATCAATTCCGAATAAATCTCTAAGCAGGTCCGACAGGGTTGGATACATATGAATAATCAGGCATTAACCGGCTGCTTCACCGGCAGGTTTACGGGCATGACTTCCATGAAACCATCTGTACCGATATCGGTCAGTGTACAGGGAATGATGCGATTCACTAAATCAAACTGGTAAGGTGCGGCTACCCGGATATAATTGGAAGTGTAGCCGTACATCCGGCCGTTCCTTAGCTCTTCTTCAAAAAGAACCGGATATATATTACCGGCATGTGACGCTGTGAAATCATGTAGTTTTTTAGCAGACAGGTTTCGTAATTTCCTGTTCCGCTCCTTCCGTTCAGCGACAGGCACTACGCCTCCCATTTCTGCTGCGGGTGTATTTTCTCTTTCAGAGTAGGTGAAGACGTGGAGATAACTAACGGGCAGGGAGTGGAGAAAATCAAACGTTTCGCTGAAGTGCTGCTCTGTTTCACCCGGGAAACCTACAATCACATCTACACCGATAGCAGCATGCGGAATGAGCGTACGGATGAGCTCCACCCGTTCCTGATACAATTCGCGCTGATAACGGCGTCGCATCTTCCCGAGAATTTCATTGGAACCACTTTGAAGCGGCATATGAAAATGAGGCATGAATTTCTGCGACTTCGCGGTCAGTTCAATCACCTCACGGGTCAGCAGATTCGGCTCGATGGAAGAAATACGGATTCTATTGAGTCCTTCTACCTGTTCCAGCGCATATGCCAGATCTGTAAACCGTTCATCATGCTTTCCTGCTGTTTCACGGATGCCAAAGTCGCCTAGATTTACTCCGGTGAGAACGATTTCCTGCACCCCTTCGCGGACCAGCTCTTTTGCTTTCTCAACAACATTGGCTACTGTATCACTTCGTGAACGGCCTCTTGCTAATGGAATGGTGCAGAAGGTACAACTGTAATCACAGCCATCCTGCACTTTCAAAAAAGTGCGGGTACGATCACCCGACGACCATGAACTGACAAACTGGTTCACATCGTCGATTTCACAGGCTTTCACAACAGCTGAATCCTGCACGGCCAACCCGGACAAGAATCCCAGAATATTGAATTTTTCACCGGCACCCAGTACAAGGTCCACGCCCGGCATAGAAGCGATCTCATGTGGCTTCAACTGTGCATAACAGCCCACCACCACCACTTTTCCGTCCGGATTACTTTGCTTGGCACGGTTCACGATGGTCCGGCACTCTTTATCAGCGTTTTCAGTGACCGAACAAGTGTTAATCACATAAACATCAGCCAGTTCCGAAAAATCAGATTTCGACCAGCCGGCAACTTTAAACTGCCGTGCCAGCGTTGACGTCTCGGAGAAGTTCAGCTTACACCCTAAAGTATGAAAGGCCACCCTGTTCATGCGGCGCAAAGGTAGTGAATAAGCCGCCCACGCCGACATAGTCCATGTCCCCTGTAATTCTATTTTTGCCGGATGAACAGGCTTTGCCTACTATTTCTAACGGGTTTCGGTCTATTCGTTTCCTGTCAATCAGAAAACGGTCAAACGACCAACAAAACTGTATTCCGCTACAATGAAGCTTCGGGCATTAGTTCCCTGGACCCTGCCTTCAGCAGCGATCAGGCAAAAATCTGGGCCTGTAATCAGCTGTTCAACGGCCTGGTACAACTGGATAACAAGTTAAAGCCACAACCCTGTATTGCCAGAAGTTGGGAGATCAGTGATGACGGACTCGAGTACCGGTTTCATTTGCGCCAGGATGTACTTTTTCACCGCGACCCGTTGCTGGAACCGGGAAGGAAAGTTAAAGCTGCGGATTTCGTATATAGTTTCCTCCGCATTCTTGATGAAAAAACAGCATCTCCCGGAAGCTGGATATTTCAATCAATTCACAGAAATCAAAATAATCAGCCGGATGGGTTTTCAGCACCGGATGATTCGACGTTGATAATTCGATTACACTACGCATTTCCACCTCTGCTTGGAATATTGGGCTCCACTTATGCATCCGTTGTACCCAAAGAAGTTGTAGAGCATTACGGTAAAGATTTCCGGAAACACCCTATTGGTACCGGACCATTTATTTTCCATGCCTGGTATGAACGGACCGCATTGGTTTTGCATCGCAACCCCAACTATTTCGAAACCGATCATGAGGGCATACGATTACCCTATCTTGACGCAGTACAGGTAAGTTTTATCAATGATAAACAAACCGCCTTTCTTGAATTCCTGAAAGGAAAACTCGATTTTATTTCGGGCCTTGATGCCAGCTACAAAGACGACCTGCTAACTACAACCGGCACGCTCAAACCAAAGTACCGCGAGAAATTCCGCATGGAAACTGCGCCCTATCTCAATACAGAATATCTGGGAATACTTGCCGACACCACACTTCCGGTCATGAAAGGAAATCCTTTGGGTGACATTCGGATCCGGCAAGCGATCAACTATGGTTTTGACAGGGTGAAGATGATCCGATATCTGCGCAATGGGATGGCAACTCCGGGGACAGGTGGTATGATCCCTCCGGGTATTCCGGGGTTTGATTCGATTCTGGTAAAAGGATACGACTATCAACCTGAGAAAGCCAGGAAACTACTTGCGGAAGCCGGATATCCCCAAGGAAAAGGACTACCGGTCATTTCGATGAGCACCACCCATGCTTATCAGGATTTATGTGAATTCATGCAAGGGCAACTCAGCGAAATCGGAATTAAAATCAATCTGGAAATCAACCAGGCCGCGCAACACAGACAGATGGTTGCCAAGCAGCAACTGGCCTTTTTCAGAGGATCGTGGATCGGAGATTATGCCGATGGAGAAAACTACCTGGCTTTATTCAAATCAGAAAACAAAGCACCTTCAGGACCAAACTATACCCATTTTGAAAATGGTGATTTTGACCAACTGTACCGCAATGCCATGCAGGAAACTGACGATAAAAAGCGTGCGGCCCTGTATTGTGCAATGGATAGCATCGTGATGCTGAAGTCGCCGGTGATTGTACTCTATTACGACAAAGTACTCCGTCTGACCCCATTCACTATTGCGGGACTTGAAATCAACCCCATGAACCTGCTGCAATTGAAAACTGTAAAAAAAATCCGGAAGAACTGAATCTCCCGGATTTCATTATGACTTTATTCTAATTGATCAATCATGCCAATCGGCAACAAACAAATTGGTTTCGTGAGTCCCGTTGTTGTTCCTGTTTGAAGAAAAAATCAACTTCTTTCCATCCGGCGAAAACATTGGAAACGCATCGAACATATTATCGAAAGTAATTTGCTGAAGATTTTTTCCATCTATATCCACCATCCATAAATTGAAGGGGAGTCCGCGCTTTGAAGGATGATTAGAAGAGAAAATGATCTTATGGCCGGAAGGATGAAAAAACGGGGCCCAGCTCGCATTCGGCAAGTCTGTAATTTTCTTCAGGTCGCTGCCATCAATATTACAAGTGTATAATTCCATATGCGTAGGCTGCACAAGATTCTCACTCAGCAAACTCTTATAGGTCGCAATCTCCTCCTCAGTGGTTGGCCGGGATGCACGGAAAATTAGTTTTTTACTGTCGGGGGAGAAAAAAGCACCACCGTCATACCCCAATTGGCTGGTCACTTGTTTCAACCCCGAACCATCAATATTCATGACATATAATTCAAGATCTCCACTTCGCATACTGGTAAACACAATCTTTTTCCCATCAGGAGAAACAGTGGCCTCTGCATCATATCCCGGTGCGTCTGTCAGTTTTTTGCGGATTCGCCCCTTCAGATCTGCCACATAAATATCGAAATCAGGATAAATGGCCCAAACATATTTATGATCATCACGTTTGGCGGGTGGCGGAGGACATGCTTCTTCCCCTTCATGAGTAGACGCATATAAAATCAGGCTATCACCGGGAAGGAAATACGAACAGGTTGTACGTCCTTTCCCTGTACTGATCAGTTGAGGAGCTCCGGACTTCATATCTCCTTTATCCAGACTGAAATAATAAATCTGATCACATTCGAGGTTCCATTCCTTATTCGTCACCTGGAACGTTATGCTTTTACTATCGAAACTGAAATAAGCTTCTGCGTTATCGCCCCCGAAAGTCAGCTGACGAACATTGGAAAGATGTTTCTCTTCACCGGGATACAATAAAGTTTCCGGATTCAAAACGGGTGTAGCAGGAGCCTGAGGTGGTGCAGCGTGTTCTGGCTGAGCCAATGCCAATACATTGACAAACAACAAATAAACTAATACAGATGCATGTTTTTTCATAGATGACGAAAATACCTTTTTAGAACCAGCGAAAAAGTCACACCATTGTCAAGAATGCATGATAATGATCAATAAAAGGCATAATTATTGCGCTTGACGGCCCAAGTTTGTATATTTGAAAAAATAAATGCCATACACAATATAACAAACAGTATGGCGTTAAACGTTAAACCCAAATCCCAGCTCATCTAATTTGACAGCCTATCGGTACAAAACTCTACACATAAACCTCAATTGTTTCTTACAAACCAAATCACCTGCAAAAGGGGAGGAACTATGTGTAAAGTACAACAAACCGACCAGGAACTGGTGTCTTTGTATCTGAAAGGTACAGAAAGCGCCCTACAGGAGCTGATCCTGCGACATGAAAGAAAGGTATTCACCAGTATTTATTTATTGGTGAAAGACCGCGACTTGGCCAACGATATTTTTCAGGAAACGTTTATCAAGGTCATCAACACACTACGATCCGGGAATTACAATGAAGAAGGGAAATTTATCTCCTGGGTGTTACGAATTGCCCATAACCTTGTTATTGATTACTTCCGTAGTTTAAAGCGGATGCCCATGGTGTATGACACGGAAGAATACAGTGTGTTCGACACCTTGCAACTGGAAGATAGCAATATCGAAGAAAAGATCATCACTGAGCAGATTCACGGACAAGTGCGACGGCTGATCGAAGAACTCCCGTTTGACCAGCGCGAAGTGGTGATAATGAGGCACTTTGCTAACATGAGTTTCAAGGAAATCGCAGATGTAACACAGGTAAGCATTAATACATCATTGGGCAGAATGCGTTATGCGCTGATCAACCTTCGCAAGCTGATTGAAGAAAAACAACTTGTTTTAGCAAGGTAATACAATATTAACAGCAGTCGTTTCGTTAAGGTGTTGTTAAATCATTAAAACAGCCTATGAGCGAAACGATTACTCTAAACCATTTGATTCTTTATCTCTACAACGAAACTGAACTTACTGAATCAGTCCTCGTTCAGCACACACTCGATACAAACGAGGAAGCCGCAGAAGAATACAGGCAATTGATCGAAGCCCGGAAACTAATTGATCAGACATTGTTGTCTCCATCGAAAAACACGGTTTCATCCATTCTCGCCTATTCACAAATAACGGCTCCGCTGCAAAGAGCATAAGGAAACCAAACCAAATGCCGCATGTAATACTTTTACATGCGGCATTTGCATTTATGACAAAGAAGGAACGATACGAAATCGCGCTTGAATACTTCAGAAAATCAATTCCTGATCCTGAAACCGAGCTTCAATACACCAATCCCTACGAACTGCTGGTAGCGGTTATTCTCTCTGCTCAATGCACAGATAAAAGAGTAAACATAGTGACCCCGGCCCTTTTTCGTGCTTATCCTACGGCGGAACATCTGGCATTGGCGACACCGGAAGAAATTTTTGAATTGATCCGAAGCATCAGCTATCCGAACAACAAAGCAAAACATCTTGCCGGCATGGCCCGGAAACTGATGCAGGATTTTGAAGGGAAAGTCCCATCAACAATAGAAGAGCTCGTTACCCTACCCGGAGTTGGCCGGAAAACGGCTAACGTCATAGCTTCCGTCGTTTATAATATGCCGGCAATGGCTGTTGACACCCATGTTTTCCGTGTTTCAGCCCGACTGGGCCTCACCACCAAGGCTACAACACCATTTGCGGCTGAAAAACAATTAATTAAACATATTCCACAACACGAAATCGCCATAGCTCACCACTGGTTGATTTTACACGGTCGCTATACCTGCCTGGCCAGAAACCCAAAATGCCAGAATTGTGGGTTGACTACAATTTGCACCTATTTCAGAAAGCACCCAATTGAGGTCAAATGATCGATTTTTGAGGGATTAGGGATGCCCGCACACCTAATAATTTTGTTAGTTTGCCATTAATTCTAATCATTTCGCCAAAATTCGAAAAGCCAGCATCAACTTTTAGGGGAAATTAACATGAAAATACATCCGCATGTTAATATCTACCCTACCCTTTCGAAAGCTGAAGAGGGACTTTAGTCATCCTGTTTCTTCGGTTAAAATCAAGGCTTTCGTTGCCTTGCTGCTATTGTTTGCCGGATCATTATCCGCACAAACCACACAAACTTTCAACAGCTCGGGAACCTGGCTGGCACCTGCAGGAGTCACGGCAGTAAAAGTAGAATGCTGGGGAGGTGGAGGACGAGGCGGTTCTGCAAGTTTCTCCGGAACCGAAACAGGTGGCGGTGGTGGAGGGGCATATTCCCGCCGAAACGCCCAATTAGTTACACCCGGAACAACCTATACTGTCACCGTCGGAACCGGTTCCACTTCAACCAGTGCCGGTGGTGATTCTTGGTTTAGTACCAGTGGTACTGCAATGGCAAAGGGTGGTAATAGTGCCGGAGACGCTTCTGCAGGTGCCAGTGGAGGATCTGCAACAAGTTCTGTAGGCGATGTAAAATTTGCCGGTGGAAATGGAGCTAATGGAAGTAATGGGAACTATGGCGGCGGAGGAGGTTCCTCCGCAGGTACAGGTGCAGCCGGGGTGAATGCAACGAATCAAAACGGAGCGGTTGCTCCTTCCGGAGGAGGAAACGGTGGAAACGGAAGATCTGGAGGAAACGGCAACGGATTTGCCGGTGTTACACCTGGTGGTGGCGGAGGAGGAGTAAGAGCAGGACTTTTCGGTTCAGGAACAGGTGGTGCTGGCGCAAACGGTCAGGTGATATTGACATATACATGTCCGAATTATGCACTCACGTCAACTTCTGTGTCCAGCTCTATTTGTACTGGCTCATCAGCAACTATTAATCTTTCAGGAAATGTGTCCAATCTCCCGGAAGGTACCTATACAGTTACTTATAACCTTACCGGCGCCAATACAGGTACCGGACTAACTGTCTCAATGACTGTAGCAACTGCCGGCTCCGGCTCTTTTGCAACAGGTACATTAAACAACAGCGGATCAACAACCATAACAATTACCAACCTATCTTCAGGTGCTGCAGGAGGAGTTTGCTCCAGCAATTTAAGTTCAAATAATACCGCGGTTATTTCTGTAATTTCAGTAAATGCAGGTAGCATTACCGGAGCTCAAACATTATGTTCTTCCGGCGATCCTTCACTCATTTCAAATGTTACTTTAGGAAGTGGAAGCGGAACAATTACCTATCTATGGCAAAGCAGCACGACCAGTGCAAGTACAGGTTTCTCAACAATACCTGGTGAAGTAGCAGATAGCTATGATCCGCCTGCTGGTATTTCAACTACCACATGGTTCCGTCGCGTTACAATTTCGGATGATGGCTCAAATGTTTGTCAGGCTAATTCTGCAGCAGTTGAAGTAAGCGTGATGACCGTTAATGCAGGAGCTATCTCCGGAAACCAGACTGTATGCGGAAGCGCCACTCCAACTACGTTAGGAAACACTACTGCCGGTTCTGTTACCTATACCGGAACAGGAACACCGGTTCGTACATATCGTTGGGAAGTAAGTACAACGAGTAGCTCTACTGGGTTCACTACGGTCGGTGGTGCAACTGCGAATACCTATTCACCATCTTCCATCTCAACAACAACATGGTATAGAAGAGTCACCATTTACACGCTGAACAGTGTAAGTTGCGAGGCAACATCAAACGTAGTTCAGCTTATTCATGTTACTTTCTCATCATCAATTGACCCGGCCGGCACACTGTCTATTTGCCCTCCTGGCACCTCACTTTTACTAACTTCTGTAACAGATGCATCGTCTCCAACCTATCAATGGAAACAAGGGGGCAGTAATATATCAGGTGCTACCGGAGCTACTTACACTGCCAGTGGCTCAGGAAGCTATACTGTAGCTGTTACTTCGAGTGGATGTACCATTGAATCTGCTGCTACCATTGTCAGCTTCCCCAATTTACCATCTGTCAGCGCATCATCAACTTCATCAGACGTATGCGAAGGCTCTTCAACTAACTTATCTGCCAACAGCAATTCAAATTTCTCGTCAACGGTAAGCCCCAATACGCCAATAACCGATAATAATGCTACTGGAATAACATCTCAGATCAACGCTTCCGGTTTGCCTTCGAGTCTTTCCGGATGGCAGGTAAGAGTTACTGTCAACATCCCGACTACTTACACCGGCGATATTGAAATTTATCTGGCAAGACCAGGCGGAGCATTTGCCGCAGGATCCGGAAACAATCAGGTAGGAACCATTACCGGCGAATCAATCCGCCTTTCGAATGACAATGGTGGCAGTGGCGACGGATATTCTAATTGCACTTTCCGCGATGATGCAGCTACTAACATTACAACTCAGTCCGGCAATGTAACCATCACCGGCAGCTATATACCGGAACAGTTATTCTCAACTTTAACCGGCAACCCCAATGGTAACTGGACACTAAGAGTAACTGACGATGCCGCACAGGATGTTGGCACTCTGGCGTCATGGACACTTCAGATTATCTACCCCGGCGGGCTTTCATACAGCTGGACTTCCAGCCCTGCTGGCTTTACTTCCAATCTGCAAAATCCAACTGGTGTCGTGGTAAATGAAACCACTACTTACACCGTTACCATGACTGATGTTTCAAGTGGTTGTACACAAACAGCTGATGCTTCAGTAAATATTATTGCACAACCATCACCTAAAATTATCCCTGGTGATACTGTGCTTTGCACAAACACGGACTACTGGCTTCACGTTGTTGATACCGGTGCCTATAGCGGTGGCTACCCTGTTGGTACTACCCTCGACTGGGTGAATATCGTATCCAATCAAAACCCGAACGATAGTATTAATGCGAATGGAAACGGATCAAATTACCAGGCAGTCATTACTCTTCCTCAAGGTTGCTCGGCCACCTCTCCATTGAGAACCGTACTCTCAAAAGCTATTATCCCAAGTGAAGTTATTACACATGCTTCCTGTAACTTAAGCAATGGAAAAATTGTTGCAAACGTTGTACTTGGGACAGCTCCCTACAGGTATTTATGGAAAGAAAGCGGTAATATTATCAGAGACACTGTCTCCTATTCAACCGCTGACTCCATCTACAATATGTCAGCTGCAACTTACACGTTGGAACTGACCGATAATTATGGAAATATCGTTCCATCGGAACCCAGCTGCAGTACCTATCCATATACATATACTATCAATCAGGTTGCTCCTCCTTCTGTAACCGTACTTGGCACAAACATTACCTGCTTCGGTTATAATGATGGTATCGTTTCTGCACAACCTAATCAGGGAACCAGCCCTTACTCCTATATCTGGAGTAACGGAGGTACCAACCCAACACTCAGTTATCTGGCACCCGGAACTTACACGGTTACTGTAACAGATGGCGACGGTTGTACTGCAGAAGGACAAACCACTATCATTGAACCAGGGCAATTAGTGGCAAATCTTGCATATGCTGAACCACTCTGCTTTGGCGATTCCAATGCAATCATCCACGTTTCTGTTGGAGGCGGAACCCCACCCTTTAGTTATGAATGGTACGATCCAAACCTGTTCGTTATCGGTACAAATGATGATTCACTTGTAAATATCCCTTCCGGCCTTTATTCGATTTATCTCAGCGACCAGAATTCATGCAATGTCATATCACAGATTCTTGTAGAAGATCCACCGCTGCTGACCATCTCAGCCAGCGCTACCGGCACAACCTGTTTTGGCGGTAATGATGGTACCTTAAATGCTCTCTCTGCAGGTGGCCGGGGTATTCACTCCTACCTCTGGAGTAATGGAAACACCTCTTCATCCCAAAGCGGTGTAGTTGCAGGTGTTTACACCGTCACTGTAACCGATATTAACGGATGTACAGCCGAAGCAACTACCACTGTTACACAACCGGATGCAGTATCTGTTTCTGCAACCGGCGCTGATGTAGCATGTATCGATGGCACTACTTCTGTAACTGTTGTTGCCAGCGGTGGTACAGCACCCTATACAGGTGAAGGTACATTCACTGTTGGTGTGGGGACTCACAACTATTCAATTACTGATGCCAATGGATGCGCCGGTTCTGGCAGTGTGACGATTAATCACCTCGACAATCAGGCACCTGTAATTTCCGGATGTCCCGGAGATATTACACAGTGTGGAGATGTTGCCACCTGGACCGCTCCTTCTGCCATTGACAACTGCACACTTGTTTCATTTGTTTCAGATCATAACCCAGGAGAGTCTTTCCCTGTTGGTACTACACTTGTAACGTATACAGCCACTGATAATGCCGGACTCGTTTCAACCTGCACTTTTAATGTAACTATTCTGCCAACGCCAATCTGGTATGCTGATGCGGATGGTGATCTGTTCGGTAATCCTGCTATTTCTCTTGACGCTTGCACGCAACCGGTTGGATATGTATCCGACAATAGCGATTGTGATGATGCTCAAATTTTGTACTCCGACAACGATGGCGACACCTTTGGAGCAGGAGGACCTGCTGCATGCGGTGTTACCAATAACAATGACTGCGACGATAACAACGCTGCAGTGAACCCATCTGCTACTGAAGTATGCAACTCCATCGATGACGACTGCGACGGTTCTGTTGATGAAGGTGTTCTCTTAACCTTCTATGCTGATGCGGACGGCGACCTTTACGGTGACGCTGCTGTATCAACACTCGCTTGCTCTGCTCCGGTTGGATACGTAGCTGACAACACCGATTGTAACGATGCGATTGCTTCTATCAACCCGGCTGCGGCTGAAGTCTGCAACGGTATCGATGATAACTGCGACGGATTAAATGATAACGGTCTCTCTTTCGCCGACTACTATGCTGATGCCGACGGTGACTTGTTCGGTGGTGCCTTCCTGGGTAACCTCTGCGCTCAGCCTTCCGGTTCTGTACTGGTAAGCGGTGATTGTGACGATAACAACGCTGCGGTGAATCCTGCTGCAACTGAAGTGTGCAACTCCATCGATGACGACTGCGACGGTTCAATCGACGAAGGTGTTCTCTTAACCTTCTACGCTGATGCCGATGGTGACGGATTCGGTGACGCAGCTGTAACAACTCTTGCTTGTGCCGCACCTGTTGGATATGTTGCTGACAATACTGATTGCAACGATGCACAACTCCAATATGCTGACAACGATGGCGACACCTTCGGCGCAGGAAGTCCTGTTGCATGTGGTGTTGCATCAAATACTGACTGTGACGATAACAACGCTGCAGTAAACCCATCAGCTACTGAAGTGTGTAACTCCATCGATGACGACTGCGACGGTTCTGTTGATGAAGGTGTTCTCTTAACCTTCTACGCTGATGCGGACGGTGACCTCTACGGTGACGCGGCTGTATCAACGCTCGCTTGCTCTGCTCCGGTTGGTTACGTAGCTGACAACACCGATTGTAACGACGCGGTTGCTTCTATCAACCCGGCTGCGGCTGAAGTCTGCAACGGTATCGATGACAACTGCGACGGATTAAATGATAACGGCCTCTCTTTCGCTGACTACTATGCTGATGCTGACGGTGACTTGTTCGGTGGTGCCTTCCTGGGTAACCTCTGCGCTCAGCCTTCCGGTTCTGTACTGGTAA
>WBZP01000075.1_pt1 | contig 140073 bp, 124 predicted proteins | sample 5204301 | NCBI WGS metagenome assembly WBZP01 (sample SAMN12412401, study PRJNA552823) | activated sludge metagenome | isolation source: activated sludge from nitrification reactor of wastewater treatment plant... | place: USA: Pennsylvania | collected 2017 | reverse complement strand
CCAGAGGATCACGTCGCCGTCGGGTCGTCCGTCGTCGAGGTCGGCCAGGTCCAGGACGCCGTCGACCGGGTCGTCGGTCGGACAGCAGTGCATGGTCACCACGTAGCACCACCGTCCGGCCGGGTGGTCGCTGTGGCACTCGGCGACCAGCGGGGTCGGGTTGAACGCCGGGTTGGCGAGCATCGACGTGCTCGTTGCGGCGACCGGGACGTCGGGCTTCACCAGCAGACCGTCGGCGCGGCAGATCCGCGGCACGATCCCGTCGTCGAACCGGCCGACGCGGTCGCCGAGGCCTACGGGACCGGTCGACAGCGCCGAGAGCAACGCCTCGGGTTCGCCGTTGGCACCGGCCACTTCGGCGTCGGTGCGGAACACGTCCTTGAACGGCATGAGGCCGAGGGCCCGGGCCAGCGCGTTGGTGATGGCGAACCACGCCCACAGCTGTCCGGCGGTGGCGATGTAGCCGTGGTCCCCGCAGGTGCGCACCGATGTGACCTGGGTGAGGGTGGTGCTGCGGGCGAGATCGGCCGGGGTGCCCATGCACCACTGGAGCGTGATCCCGCGTTCGCGGGCGGCGCGGTCGATGCCCTCCTGCCAGTCCTGGGCGCGTCCCGGTTCGCTGCGCAGTCCGCGGACCCCGAAGAAGACCTCGACCAGCCAGTCGTGCTCGAAGGTCTCAACCCCCCAGGCGACGCACTGGTCGAGCCACCGCTCGTAGGCTTCGGCGGTGGCCGGCGCCGCGTACGGGCCGTCGAGGTGCACCGGGACCTCCGACGCGATGGGAGCGTGGGCGGACAGGTGACGGATGTGGGCGACCAGCGGCGGGTCCCCCAGCCGCCGGCGAATTGCCGGGATCCCGTCGGGCAGGACGTCGTCGCGGGGCTCCCAGGCGACCATGGCGCTGGGCGGGACGGTCCACTCGTCGGTGTCGAACGGCCGCGATTCGACGTGGGGGTAGAACCACGAGTCGAGCTGCACCGCTCCGAGCGGAACGCCTCGGCCCCGCAGGTCGTCGACCGCGGCGACGATCGACGACGCGGCGTCCAAGCCCGGTTCGGTCCGGTACCAGTAGGCGGCGCCGTTGTCGGTCCAGTAGGACGGTCGTCGGGCCAGCTCGTCGGCCCAGCGGCCTGGGCGGACGGTCCCGGCCCGCTCCTGCAGCAGCGATCCCCAGGTCTCCAGGCAGGATCGGGCACTCGGGCCGATGAACACGCCGAGCTCGGTGCGGAACCCTCTCGGCACCCGCTCCAGGTCGCCGTGCCAACCGACGCGGACCGTCCCGCCGTTGAGCCCGATCGTCTGCTCGTGGAAGTCCTCGAGCGGGGCGAGCATCACGGTGCGTCCTGAGTGGTCCGACACCAGCAGCGGCCAACCGGTCGGCGGTCGGTGCGGCAGCAGGAAGAAACCGTTGAGGTCGGCCCCGGCGGTGGCGGGGAGGGCGAACTCGCAGTGCTGGAAGACCAGAGCGCGGTGCGGCTGGGCTTCCTGCTCGACGGGATGATCCCCGACGCGCCGGTCGGTCGGGGTGAACTCCACCCCGACCGACGGTCGGTCGAACGCTCCGGTGGCCAGGCCGTCGAGATCGACGAGCGCCTCCAGGGCGATCACCGCCCAGGACCGATCGGCGTCGACCTCGACGGTGGCCGTGACCCGACCGTCAGCAACAGCCGAGGTGGGCCGACCGGGCCCCAACCAGTCGGCGCCGTCGGGGCCGATGCGGAAGGTCCCGGTGTCGTCGACCGAGACGATCGGTCCGGAGGCGGGGGTGTGCGGCACCGGCGCAGTCTGGCCCGACCGGCAGCCACCGTGCGTCGGAGGTGTCGCCGAGCCGGGATCATGACCGCAGGGCGGCGACGGCGGCCTTGGCGTGGTCCCGGGCCGAGGCCAGGTCCTGATGGGCCGACTTCACGGCGTCGCGGGCCGCGGTGAGCGCGGCCCGTGTCGGCTCGAGGTCCTGGGCGGGCTCTAGGGCGACGACGTCGGCCGGCGCTCCGGTCAGCGTCGGCGGCCGACCGATGGCGCTGTCCGCGTCGGCGAGAGCCTGGTTCATGGCATCGAGCTCGGCCTTGGCCTCGGCGTCGTCGCCGACCTCGGCGGCCAGGGCGTCGGCGACGGACTGCAGCTCGTTGCGGGCCGTCCCCAGCCGGTCAGCGGCCTCGATGACCCGGGACTGCGGGACCCGGAGGGCGTAGATGCGGTGCTCGAACAGGACCTTCTGCGCGTCGGCCCGGAGGGAGGCGACGTCGGGGTAGCAGGCGGTGGAGATCTGCTGGCCCAGCGCGGTGAGCCCGTTGGCCGAGCTCTGCAGGGCGGCGACCTGGCCGCCGTTCACCCCGTAGGGATCCGATGCGGCCTGCAGCGAGGCGACGAGCTCGACGATGGTGGCCTGGCGCCGGGTGATCTCGCCCGCGATCCGCTCACGGGCGTGGGTGAACGGCTTGCACGCCTCCGATGTTGCCGGCGGAGCGGATCGGGAGTCCTCGGCTCCCGCCGCGGCGGGTAGCGCGACGGGCACGAGGGCGCTGAGCCCGACGATCCCGACGGCCAGAGCGCGGCGACGTCGGGTCGGGGTGGTCGGCGAGGAGGTGGTGTTCGGGGTGGTGGTCATGGGATGGTCCCTTCGTTGTCGGTGTTGAGGGCGTCGGTGGCCTGGCGGGTGGCGGCGTCCGCTGCGTCGAGGGAACGCCCGGCGCCGTCGATGCGGGCCTCCAGCTCGGCCAGTGAGCCGGCGGAGGCGGTGTCGACGCCGCCGACCGTCGTTGGCGCGGCGGTCGAAGTGGGCGCCGTGTTCGGCGCGGGTGAGTCGTCGACCGTCGTCGTCTCTGCGGCGTCCCGGGACGCGGGGGCGGACGTGGACCCGTCGCCGGTGCGGGGGTTGCCGCATCCGGCTCCGAGCGCCACGACCGCCACCGCTCCCAGGGCTCCCGCGGAGAGTCGGACGATGTGGGCTGCGGCGCTTCGTCGGGGTCGGTGTCGGCCCGGTCGGTCGTCGTGATCCATGACCGCAGCATCGACGTCCGGCATCAGGGGGCGGTCAGCGGGATGTGAGCGTCCGATGAGGGCCGGTGCCAGAATCCCGGTGTCTCGAAGGGGGGACGTCGTGACGGTCACCGACACCGATCAGCTCCGCTACCGGTTCCGGGGAGGGGAGACCTGGCGCGAACCGTGGGACGACTACCGCTGGTTGCGCGACCACGATCCGGTCCACCGGGTCGACCACCCGACCAAGGGCACGTTCTGGGTCCTGTCGCGGTTCGACGACGTGTTCGACGCGGTGCGCGACACCGCCACCTTCAGCTCTGCCCAGGGCCTCACCCCCGACTCGGACGTGATGGGGTTCTTCGAGGGGCAGGCCGCCCCTCTCGTCATGCTGGACCCGCCGGAGCACACCGCCATGCGCCGCCTGGTGTCGCGTCCGATGACGCCGAGTCGGGTCGATGCCCTGGCGCCGACGATCGCCGCGTTCGTCGACGAGCGCCTGGGTCGACTCGCCGAGCTCAGCGGAGGAGGTTCCGCGGTCGACGTCGTCGAAATGCTGCTCAAGCCGCTGCCCAGCATGCTGGTGGCGCACTTCCTGGGGATCCCCGAACAGGACCGGGGCCGATTCGACGGCTGGACCGACGCGATCGTCGCCGCCAACTCACGGGACGACCTCGGCTCCGCGATGCAGGCGTTCGCCGAGCTGTTCGCCTACTCCGAGTCCCTGATCGAACGTCGGCGAACGGACCCGGGCGACGACGTGGTGTCGGACCTGGTGGCGGCGGACGTCGATCCCCGATGGATCACCGGGTTCGTGTTCACGATGATCGCCGGCGGCAACGACACCACCACCGGCCTGCTCGGCGGCTCCCTGGAGCTGTTGACCGCGCGTCGGGACCAGCGGCTCCTCCTGATCGAGGACCTGTCCCTCATCGGTCCCGCAGTCGACGAGCTGCTGCGTCTGACCAGCCCGGTGCAGAACCTGGCCCGCACCGCCACCGTCGAGGTGGAGCGAGCCGGGGTGCGCATCCCGGCGGGAGCCAAGGTGATGCTGCTGTACGGGTCGGCCAACCGGGACGAGCGGCAGTACGGCCCGACCGCGGACGAACTCGACGTCACGCGGAACCCGGAGCGGATCCTGAGCTTCGGCTACGGCGCGCACCACTGCCTGGGGGCGGCGGTCGCCCGGCTGGCCGCGACGATCACCCTCGAGCGGATCCTGGAGCGGTTCCCGGACTTCGTCGTCGACCCCGCCTCGGGTCGCTTCGCTCCGGGGCCGTACGTGCGGCGCTACGAGACCCTGCCGTTCCTCGGAGCACCGTGACCACGGGCGGCTGACCGCCGCCCCCGAGTTGGCGTGCGCGTCACGAGTCCTTGGCGTACATCTCGGCGGTGTGGCTCTCGAACTCGAGTGCCACGAAGGGCTGGTCGCCGTCGTTCCTGGCGTCGTGGCCCGGCTCGATCACGTACACGTTGCCGGCTGTGAGCACCATCTCGGTGCCGTCGTCGTGGGTGACCGTCAGCGATCCCGACTGGACGACGCCGACGTGGCGGGTCTGACACGAGTCGGTTCCGGCGATGGGTCTGATGCACTCCGACCAGGTCCATCCCGGCTGTGCGGTCAGCCGGGCCACCTTGGCGGTGCCGAGGTCGACGATGTCCATCTGGGTCTTGTCCGGGCGGCGGGTCTCGTCGGGGTCGTCGAACGTCCTCATCGTGATGGAAGCCATGCTCCACCTCCTGTGTCCTCTGAACCCTCGCGCTTGATGTGGCGATTGTCACGGGCGACCGTCGTGATCAGATGCCGGTTCTCAGGACCTGGCTCGCCCGGCTCGGTCGGTACGCTCGCGCGGCTGACGCGACGGCCGCTTCAGCGAGGAGGGTGCCGACGATGCGCTATCGCGACTGTCCGACAGTGGAGGTCAGCCAACGAGTCGCCGCGTCGCCCGATCGAGCATGGCGGGCGGTCTGCGACATCGGCCTGCCGGCGCGGTGCGGGGGTGAGTTGCAGGCCGCCCGGTGGCTCGATGGTGCGACCGAACCGGCGGTCGGCGCCCGCTTCGAGGGCGTCAACCGCAACGAGCACCTCGGCGAGTGGACGACGACCAGCACGGTCGTCGAGGTCGAACCGGGCCGACGGTGGGTGTGGGAGGTGGCCGACGTCGCGTCCGGGCCCTGGTCCCGCTGGGGCTTCGAGGTGGATCCGGTGCGTGACGGCGTCGTGGTGCGCCAGTGGGCGCGGATCGGGCCGGGTCGGTCAGGACTGAGCCTGGCGATCGACGCCATGCCGGACCGCGAGGCCCGGATCGTCGAGGTCCGGATGGCCGAGTTGGCTGACGCGATGCGCGGCAACCTCGATCGGGTCCGCACCGAGCTCGAAGGATGACCGGACCACTGGGCGACACCGCCGCGTGGTGAGATCGGGCGCTCAGCCCCGGTAGGTTCTGACGCCATGTCCACCCAGCCGGAACCGATCGACTTCGTCAGGGAGAAGGTCCGCGACGACCGCGCCGCTGGTCGGTTCGGCGGGCGGGTCCAGACGCGGTTCCCGCCGGAGCCGAACGGGTTCCTGCACGTCGGACACGCCAAGTCCGTCTACCTGAACTTCGGGATCGCCGAGGAGTTCGACGGCATCTGCCACCTCCGCTTCGACGACACCAACCCGGTGGCCGAGGACGTCGCTTACGTCGAGGCGATGGTCGAGGACCTCGCCTGGCTGGGCGTGACCCCGTCGGGTCCGCCCCGGTTCACCTCCGACTCGTTCGACCAGCTGTACGCCTGGGCCGAGGACCTGATCCGGGCCGGACTCGCCTACGTCGACGACCAGGACCAGGCGACGATCTCGGCCCAGCGCGGCGGGTTCGGACAGCCCGGCGTCGAGAGCCCGCACCGGAACCGAAGCGTCGAGGACAACCTGGAGCGCTTCCGCGGCATGCGCGACGGTCGGTACTCCGACGGGGAGTGCGTCCTGCGGGCCCGCATCGACATGCAGGCCGACAACATGTGGCTGCGCGACCCGGTGCTCTACCGGATCCGCCGAGCCCATCACCACCGCACCGGCGACCGCTGGATCATCTACCCGACCTACGACTGGGCCCACGGCCAGGTCGACGCGATCGAGGGCACGACGCACTCGATCTGCACCCTCGAGTTCGCCGAGCACCGACCGCTCTACGACTGGTGCCTGGACCACGTCGAGCTCCCGTCGGACCGACCCGAGCAGACCGAGTTCGCCCGCCTCAACCTCACCCACACCGTGCTGTCCAAGAGGGTGCTGCGCACACTGGTCGAGGACGGGCTGGTCGACGGCTGGGACGACGCCCGGATGCCGACCGTGCGGGGTCTGCGGCGTCGCGGGTACCCGGCCGAAGCGCTGCGGGCCTTCTGCGATCACATCTCGGTGGCCAAGACGAACTCGACGGTCGAGATCGAGCTGCTCGAGAGCTTCGTTCGCACCCACCACAACCGCCATGCGCTGCGGCGGATGGCGGTGCTCGACCCGCTCAGGCTGACGATCACCAACTGGCCCGAGGGCCACGTCGAGTGGATGGAGGTCATCAACAACCCCGAGGACGACGCCGAGGGGACCCGGACCGTGCCGTTCACCGGCGAGCTGTGGATCGAGCGTGACGACTTCATGCTGGACCCCCCGCCCAAGTACTTCCGGCTGACGCCCGGTCGCGAGGTCCGGCTTCGCAACGCCTTCTTCGTCACCGCCACCGACGTGGTGCTCGACGACGACGGGAACGTCGTCGAGGTGCTCGCCACCTACGACCCGGAGAGCAGGGGAGGGGCGGCCCCCGACGGCCGCAAGGTCAAGTCGACGCTGCACTGGGTGTCGCGCCCGCACGCGGCGGACGCGACCGTCCACCTCTACGAGCGGCTGTTCCGCTCGGCGCACCCGGGTGCCGACGGGGCTGACCCGCTCGAGGACCTGGACCGCGGGTCGCGGACCACCCGGGCGGCCAAGGTCGAACCGGCCCTGGCCGAGGCGGATCCCGGACAGGTCGTGCAGTTCGAGCGCCTCGGCTACTTCGCTGCGGATCTGGACGACCCGTCGGTGTTCCACCGCACCGTCGGCCTGCGCGACGAGTGGGCCAACATCCAGAAGCAGCGCACCGCCTGACCCAGCGGCGGCCCAACCCCGCTTTGTCCCGCACAAGCGCGGTGATCACCGCGCCTGTGCGGGACAAAGTCGGGCATCATGGGCCCGTGATCGATCGGCTCGGAGCTCTCGACGCCGAGTTCCTCCACGTCGAGGACGGCGTCGGCCACATGCACATCGCCGGCGCCTGCACCTTCGATGGACCTCCACCCACGTTCGACGAGGTCGAGCAGATGGTCCGCTCGAAGATGCACCTGATCCCGCGCTACCGCCAGCGGGTCCGCTCGGTCCCCTTCGAGCTCGGTCGTCCGATCTGGGTCGACGACCCGCACTTCGACCTCCGCTACCACCTCCGCCACACCGCGCTGCCCGCCCCCGGCGACGATGCCGCACTGTGTCGCTTGATGGGACGGGTGATGTCCCAGCCCCTCGACCGGGACCGACCGTTGTGGGAGACGTGGTTGGTCGAGGGTCTCGAGGGCGGTCGGTGGGCGCTGGTGTTCAAGGTCCACCACTGCATGGTCGACGGCATCTCCGGCGTGGGTCTGCTCACCGTCCTGCTGGACATCGGTCCGGAGCCGGACCCGGTCGAGGAGCAACCGTGGTCGCCCGCCGCTGAGCCCGGCGTTGCCCGCAAGGTGCTGGGGACCTGGAGTGGGCTGGCAGCCGACCTCTCCACGCAGACCCATCGGGTCGGATCTGCTCTGGCCCATCCGGTGGATGCTGGACGCGACGTCGTGGGCCTGGTCGCCGGAACCGCTCGGTTGGGTCGTGCGTTGACGGCCACCCCACCGTCGCCCATCGACGGGTCGATCGGGCCCCATCGCACCTGGGCGTTCTCGTCGGCATCCTTCGACGACGTGCGTGCAGTGCGCGCCGAGTGTGGCGGCACGGTCAACGACATCGTGCTGACCGCGGTGACCGCCGGATACGCGGCGCTTCTGCGTCACCGCTCCGAGGACCTGGACCGAGCGGTGGTCCGCACGTTGGTGCCGGTCTCCACGCGGCCCACCAGCGGTGCGGGCGTGCCCGACAACCGGGTGTCGTTGATGCTGCTCGAGCTGCCGGTGGGGGTGGCGGACCACATCGATCGCCTGCGCGTCATCCAGGGTCGGATGACCGAGTTGAAGGCGTCCCACATGGTCGAGGTCGGGGAGCTCGCCACCACTCTGGGCGATCTGGCCCCGCCGATGGTGATCGGTCCTGCCAGCCGGTGGCTGGTCGGACTCCTGCGTCGGGTCCCCCAGCGATCCGTCAACACGGTGACGACCAACGTTCCCGGTCCCCAGTTCCCGCTCTACTGCTTGGGGCGGGAGATGCTGTCGTACCTGCCGTACGTCCCGATCACCCACGGGCTTCGGGTCGGCACCGCCATCCTCTCCTACAACGGTCGGCTGTTCTTCGGTGTCACCGGTGACGCGGCGACCACCCCCGACGTCGACGTCCTGGCCGACGCGACGGCGGCCGCGGTGGGGGAGATGCGCGATCAGGTCGGTACGACCGCCACGCGCTGAGCTCGGCCGTCCTCGTCGGGGCAAAGATCATGTCGGGATTGGTGGAGTCCTGAGTGGCGGAGCGGGGATCCGGATCGAAGCCGCTGGCGCCTGCGGAACTCGAACAGGCCGATCGGCGCCTCGCATTGCTGCCTCGTTCGGGCCGGCCATCGATGTCGAGCCGGTACACGATCTCGGGGCTGGTCGACCAGCGATAGGCCGGCGGATGCACCGCCGACGGCTCGTTCATCAGCGCCGTCCACTTCTTGGACCGCGAGTCGGACCTCGTCGTTCCTGAGGTGCGTCCCGACCTGCTTCGATCCGTGACCGCCTACCAGCGCGACGACAACCGCGCGGACGTCGCCTACGTCACCTCCGAGGCAGATGAACGCAAGGGCGAGCAGCGCGAGGGTCCGCCCGGGATGGCGGGTCGGTAGCACCTCCGGCGCGTGCTCAACTGGGGCGATGGTCGACGACACCGGCAGCGATTCGAAGGCGACGACGCTGCGGGTGGTGACAGCCGTGCTGGTGCTGCTCGTCGCGATCGGCGCCGTCGCCATCTGGCTCGTCCGTCGTGACGGTGATGACATGACCGCCGCGACGACCACGTCGGTCGCCACCACCGACACGTCCGCGCGCCCCACCGAACCGGGCTCGTCGACGTCATCGACGCCCTCGGCCGGCGGTGCGACCGTCACGGCGGTGTGGCCGCGCTCGGACACCGCCCGGCGCTTCGAGGATCCCGTCGCCGCGGCGCGCAGCTTCGCCGTCGACTTCGCGGGTTTCACCGATCCGGTTCTCGGCGAGTTCCGACAGGGCGATTCCCACTCCGGTGAGGTGGAGGTCCGACCGAGGGCCGACGGGCCGGTCACCACCGTCCTCGTGCGCCAGTTGGGAGATGACGGCTCGTGGTGGGTGCTGGGCAGCGCGACGGCGAACATCGAGGTCACCGAACCTGCAGCGCTTGCGACGGTCGGTGACCCGGTCACCCTGAAGGGGAAGGCGAACGCGTTCGAGGGCACGGTGGACGTCGACATCCGGGCCGACGGCCGTGACGAACCGCTGGCGAAGGGCTTCGTCACCGGCAGGATGGGTGAGATGGGCCCGTTCGACTCGACCCTCTCCTTCCCGTCACCCCATGACGGGTACGGCGCCGTGGTGTTCCGCACGCTGAGCGCCGAGGACGGTTCGGTGGGGGAGGCGGCGGTCGTCCGTGTGAAGTTCGCTGACGGCTGATGCACGCTGATGTCGGCCGGGGCGAGCAGTAGCGTCGCTCCGATGGGTGGCGACGACGGCGTGGTGATCTCGGCGCAGGGACTGGTGAAGCGATTCGGGCACACCCTGGCCCTCGACGGGCTGGATCTGGAGGTGCGACGAGGCGAGGTGCACGGGTTCCTCGGCCCCAACGGAGCGGGGAAGTCGACGACGCTCCGGGCGCTGCTGGGGCTGATCGGCCTCGACGGGGGCCGGACCACGGTGTTCGGCCTGGATCCGTGGACCGACACCGTTGCGATCCACCGCCGGCTGGCGTACGTCCCCGGTGACGTCGCCCTGTGGCCGAACCTGACCGGCGGCGAGACCATCGATCTGTTGATCCGCATGCGGGGTGCCGACCCGACCCGGTCGCGACGCGACGAGATGGTCGAGCGGTTCCGGCTCGATCCCTCCAAGCGTGGTCGGGCCTACTCGAAGGGGAACCGCCAGAAGGTCGCGCTGATCGCGGCGCTGGCCGCGCCCGTCGAGCTGCTGGTGCTGGACGAGCCGACGTCGGGTCTCGATCCGCTGATGGAGCAGGTGTTCAACGAGTGCCTGGAGGAGCACCTGGCGACCGGGGCGACGGTGCTGCTGTCCAGCCACATTCTCAGCGAGGTGGAGCGGACGGCGCGCAGCGTCACGATCATCCGCGACGGCCGCACCGTCGAATCGGGCGTGCTCGAACGCATGCGTCACCTCCACCGCAGCCGTCTGAGCGCGACCGTCACCGGCACGGTCCCGGACCTCACCGGAGTCACGGGCGTGCGCGACCTGGTCGTCGACGGCCGGAGTGTCGACTGCTCGGTGGAACCCGAGTCGCTGTCGGCGGTGCTGGGCGCGCTGGCGGCCGCGGGGATCGAGACGTTGAGCAGCAACCCGCCCTCGTTGGAGGAGCTGTTCCTCGACGCCTACCGCAACGGCGCCGGAGTCCCCGATGGCCGGTGACGCCGGCATCGCTGCGGTGGATGTCGTCGATCGGCGTCCGGTGAGCCCGTCGTTGCTGTGGCGACTGATGGCGCGCCACGACCGGGTGCTGGTCCCGGTGTGGCTCGCGGTCCTGATCCTCACCTGCTACGCCTCGGCCGCGGCGACCCCGGCGCTGTACCGCAGCGACGTGTCGCGGACCGCTGCCGCAGCCGCGATCAACGCGAGCCCGGGGATCGTGGCGCTGTACGGACCGATCCTCGACGTCACGAGCACGGGCGAGCTGGCCATGACGAAGATGACCGTGCTCTACGCGGTGCTCGTGTCGGCGATGATCCTGTTCGTCGTCCGACGACACACCCGCGGAGACGAGGAGGCGGGGCGCAGCGAGCTGCTCGGTGCGGCAGCGATGGGGGCGACCACCCCGCTGCGCTCGGTGCTCGCGTACGGGACCGGCATCTCGGCGCTGCTCGGCGTCGCGGTCGCGCTCGCGAACACCGCCGGCGGTCTGCCGTTCGTCGGATCCGTGGCGTTCGGTGCCGCGTGGGCCGGGACCGCGTTGGTCGCTGTGGGTGTCACCGCCCTCGCGTGCCAGATGTCGACGAGCCCACGAACCTGTGCGGCGATCGCGTCGATGGCGTTCGGCGGGCTGTTCGTCCTGCGAGCGGTCGGTGACGCCACCAGCGCCTCCTGGCTCAGCTGGCTGTCGCCGTACGGGTGGAACACGCAGCTGCGCGCCTACAGCGACACGCGGTGGGTCGTGCTGTTGCTGTACGTCCTCGTGGCGGCAGGCCTGATGGTCGCGGCAGACCGTGTGAGGCGCTCGCGCGACCTCGGATCAGGGATCATCGAGGCGCGACCCGGGCATCCCATCGGATCGCCCCGACTGTCGAACGCCACGGCGCTCGGCCTCCGGGTGCATCGCCCGCTGCTGATCGGCTGGAGCGTCGTCATCTTGGCCCAGGGCGTGGTCTTCGGGGCGGTCATCCCGGGATTCGACGCCTTCGACACCGGTGACATGAAGGACCTGCTGGCTCGAGTCGGCGGGACGGGCACCTTCCGCGACGCCATGGTGGCGTCGGTGATCTCGATGGTCGGGTTGATCGTCACCTGCTTCGCGATCGCCGTCGTCGCCCACGCCGGCTCCGACGAACGCGAGGGTCGCACCGACCAGGTGCTGGCGGTCGCGACGTCGCGGTGGCGTTCGTTCATGACCGTGGTGCTGATCGCCGTGGGCGGGTCGACGTGGCTGCTGTTCGTCAGCGGGGTTGCGCTGGCGGTGGGTCTCCGGGGCGGAGGCGACCAGAGCTTCACGAGGATCGTCGCCTCGTCGCTGGCGCAGGCCCCGGCGGTGTGGGTCGTCACGGCGCTGGGCGTGGCCTGCTTCGCGCTGCGCAGCCGGTGGGCGGTGCTGGGATGGGCCTTCGTCGTCGTGGCAGCCACCCTGGGTCAGATCGGGGCGCTGCTCGACCTGCCCCAGCTCGTCATCGACCTGTCGCCGTACACGCACGCTCCGAAGATGCCCCACGAGCGCTTCGAGCTGCTGCCCGCCGCTGTTCTCACCGCCACAGCCGTTGCGCTGCTGGGGATCGCCTGGGTGCGCTACCGCACCCGCGACATCGGCTGATCAGCCGCCGTGTGGTGCAAGGCGCAACCTGTCCGGGCTCACGTGGGCCAGTCGCAGTTGAGGGCCACGCCGCTGCTCTTGCGGATCGTGTCGGGGAGCGACGCTCGGTCTCGCCCATCCCCGCGGCACCCTGTGGTCGATCATCACATGACCCACCCCGTCGCTGACGAGCAGCAGGGAGACCTCGGTCTGCACTTGGGCTGGCGTCTCAACCTGCCGACACCGAGCGGTTGTCCGTGCGTGCACGTGAGTGACTACACCGTGCTCTTCGATCAGGTCGAGGATGGAAGGTCACGTCGCCGGTCCTTCGCAGTGCCAGCGGAATCCTCGTCGCCGGGATCTGACCATTTCGATGAGGTTCGAGGTGATTGGGCCGTGCTCCAGTACGACGGCAGCGGCGCCTTCGGGAGCCCCGTGGGTTTGTGGCTGCAAGCTCCCCGATGACCGCTTCATCCAGGTCGCCGCTCGTGTCGACTCGGGGCGGATGACGTTCGACGTCGTGGTCAAGGTCGCCTGAGAGGCCTGGGCTCGACGAGATGGACGGCGCATCCAATATCGTCACGTGGGGGTTCGATATCCGGTGACCGAGACTGACGTTGCATCCGAGCGGCTGAACCTGCCAACGGGAACGGTGACGTTCCTGTTGACCGATGTGGCCGGCTCCACCCGCATGTGGGGTGCCGAGCCTGACGACGCGATGCGAGCCGCGATCCGGCGCCACTACGAGATCCTGTCCCGCGCAGTCGAGTCCCACGATGGCGTACGGCCACAGGAGCAGGGAGAGGGCGACTCGATCGTCGCCGCGTTCGCTCGACCGTCCGACGCGCTCGCCGCCGCGACTGCCGCGCAGCAGGCCCTTGCCGCAGAATCATGGGCGACGAGCGAACCGCTGCGCGTCCGCATGGCGGTCCACACCGGCGAAGCCCACCTCCGCGACGACGCCAACTACGCGGGTCAGGCGATCATCCGAACCGCCCGGCTCCGCAACCTCTGCCACGGATTGCAAGTCCTGGTGTCGGGTGCCACGCGTGACCTGGTGGTGGATCAGTGCGGCGACCAGTACGAGTTCGCCACGTTGGGCGTACATCAGCTCCGCGATCTCGGACGCCCCGAGCAGATCTGGCAGCTCGTGGTTCCCGGCCTCCCGACGGAGTTCGAACCGCTCGTGATGGCCCCTTCGACGCCACACTCGCTACCTGCCCCGGTGTCGCTGTTCGTGGGACGAGAAGGCGAGATGGCTGACGTACGGGGACTGGTCCGTTCAGAGCGTCTGGTAACGGTCACCGGTGCCGGCGGCGCGGGGAAGACCCGCCTGGCGAGAGAGGTGGGCGCTGCGGTGCTCGAGGAGTTCCCCGCCGGCGTGTGGTGGGTGGAACTGGCCCCGCTCGAAGCGGCGGGCGTCGAGCCGGCCGTGCGGGCCGGGTTCGGCATCAGCGAGAGCGCCAGCCTCACGCTGGACGAGGCGGTCGGGCGCCTGGTCGATGGACGGAACTGCTTGTTGGTGCTCGACAACTGCGAACACGTCGCCGCCGACGTGAGTGCAATCGTGGCTCGACTCCTGAGCCGGGCCCCGTCGCTTCACATTCTCGCCACCAGCCGGGTGATGTTGGACTTGCCGGGCGAAACCGCGTGGCGAATCCCCCCGCTGGCCCTTCCGATCGACGACGCCGAGGACAACGTGGAGGGTTCCGACGCGGTAGCGCTCTTCGTCGATCGAGCCCGCCGCTCTCGTCACAACTTCGGTCTGACGGCCGACAACGCCCCGGTCGTCGCGGAGATCGTGCGACGGCTGGACGGGATCCCACTCGCGATCGAGTTGGCCGCAGCACGCACCCGAATGCTCGACCCCGAGCGCATCCTCGGCGGCCTCGACGACGCCTTCCGGATCCTCCGGGGCGGCCCGACGTCGGTGATGGCGCGACAGCAGACCATCGACGCATCGATCTCGTGGTCCTATGACCTGTTGTCGAGCAACGAGCAGACGCTGCTGCGGCACCTGTCTGTGTTCGTGGACGGATGGACCCTCGACGCGGCGGAGGCGATCTGCTCCGAGCCGGTCGGAACTTCCGAATCCGGCTCGAACGAACTCGATCGCTACGCCGTCTTCGATGCTCTCGACCGCCTCGTCGACCACTCGCTCGTGCATACGACCGACACCCCGAGCGGTATTCGCTTCAACATGCTCGAGACCATTCGCCAGTACGCCACACGCGTCCTGGAAATCGACCCCGTCAAGGCCGAAGCGATCCGCGACCGTCACAGCTCCTACTTCGTCCGGTGGGCCATCTCGCTGGGCCCGCAGATCCTCGACGGGTTCAGCGAGGCCCCTTTCGACGCGGTCGAGGACGAGCGTTCAAACTTGCTGGTCGGCACTCACCGGGCCATCGAGCGGGGCGAGCTCGCTCCCGCGATCGACGGTCTTGCCGCGCTGGCGCCGGCGATCGAGGTCACCAACTGGGCGCCGATGGTTCCCGAGATGCTGATGTTGCTCGACCGAATCGAAGCAAGGGTCGATCCGGATCACAGATGGCTGGTACATCACGTTCGTCAGCGGATGCTCGCGTTCCGTGGCGATCCGGTCGGTGAGCTCGACACGCTCGCGGCGATGGAATCTGCTGCCAGAGCCAGTGAGCAACCGGTCGGCGTCGGGATCGCCAGGTTCATGGCGTTGAGCATCATGTCGTACGCCGGGATGGACACCCTTGACGAGATGGCCGACGTCGTCGATCAGCTCGAGGGTGTCGACCGGGGGTGGGCTTCGTTCGGTCGTGGCTACCTTGCGGTGAACGCGGCCTACCACGGTCGCTTCTCCATCTCGGACGCCGCGCTCGCTCGTCGAGCCGAGGACGCTTCGAGGCCGATCCTTCGCGCTGCGAGCGACCTTGCGCTCGCCATGAGGCATTTCGCGCGGGGCGAAGCGCTTGAAGCTCTCGCCGCGTTCGACCGTGCGCTGACCTCCCGATTCCTCCCTCGCTCAGCCGAGAACCTGGCGCTGTTGGGCTCAGCGCGCGCGGGTGCCGACCTCGGGCGCGACCTGACCGACGACATCGTTCGGCGGCTCTCACACTGCTACCGGGTGGACGGCCGACAGATCAGCGGGATCGTCGCGGACGGGGCTCTCGCCGTGCACCACATGCTCGCCGATGAGCTCGATACCGCCCACCGACTCGTGTGTCGGGCGATGGACGGTGCCCGCTCGATCGGCATGACCGGCGTCGCGTGGCCCGTCGAAGGGGAAGCCCTGATCGCCGCAGGTTTCGACCTTGAGCTCGAAGGGGGAGCGACAACCGGCGCCGGTCCGGCCTTCGCATCGTCCAACCGCCTCGCGCTTGCCCAGTTGAAGTTGCGAGAGGATGACATCACCGACGCACTGCTCCTGACCCATGAGGCGTTGAGATCCTCGACTGCCGAAGGCGCGCATCGCTCCACACTCCTCGCGCTCGAGTCGATCTCGCGCGTTCTGGCCGCCGCGGGGCGCCACGAGGACGCCACCCGCATCCGGGGCGCGTGCGTTGCGTTCCGGGCCGAGCATGCTCTCGTTCCCTACCCCTGCATGCAACGCCTGTTCGACCAAGTTGCCGATGTCTCGCGCCTCGCCCTCGGCGACGACGAATACGACTCCGCATTCGCCGACGGAGCGACGCTCTCCATCGACGCAGCGGCCGGGTACGCCGCTCGACTCCGGGTCTCGAACCGGACCGCAACCATCGGCTGGGACGCCCTCACTCCCACCGAAGCCCGGGTCGCCGAACTCGTCGCGGAGGGGATGACCAATCCTCAGGTCGGCACCGAGCTCCTCATGGGTGCCGAGACCGTGAAGACCCACCTGTCGCGGGTCTTCGAGAAGGTCGGAGTCGCCAACCGCAAAGAGCTCATCGTCGCCGCCAGCCGCCGCGCCGCGGAACGTCACCGCTAACGAGGTCGACGCGGAGCATGCCTCGGCTTACGTCATGGCTCGCTGTCAGCGCAGCAGGGCGGTCGTCTCCCGTGTCTCGCGCGGCAGCGCCCCGATCGCCTCGACTGCCTTGTGGATCTCGTCGAGGCGACCAGCTCGTCGGCGCTGACGGATCTCCTGCCAGTCCGCTGAATGCCGACTCTGGAGCAACGCTCGGTGAGCGGGCTCGCCAGTGCTTGGGTGTGCCAGGCGGGTTCCCGGGCGCTCTGCGTCAGCGTGGAAGGATCGGTACATGATCGGTACCTCAGTTCAGGACGCCTTCATTTCCCGCAGCATCACCGCGCTGCTGACAACGGTTCGCCTGAATGGGACACCATCCACATCGATGGTGTCGTTTGCCCGTCGCGACGACCGGCTGTTCTTCACCTCGACGCTCGAGCGACACAAGGGAAGGTCGCTCCTGAGAGACGCTCGATGCGGACTCACGATCGTCAACGCGCACGAACCCTGGTCCTACGTCACCGTCGAAGGAAGCGTCGTCATCCATACCGACAACCCCATCGAGCTCCGCCAACTCATCCTCGACCGAGTCGACCATCCCGACTATCCGTGGTGCCGCGAGGAGATACTTCCCATGCTCGTCGAGCCCTCCCGAGCCATCTTCGAGCTGGTCCCACGTCACGTGGCCGGCGTCATCCTGGCACCGACATAGTTCCCCGAGCCGCACTGCCCACTCCCTGCCACCGAACGCTGACGTGGCCGACGTCATGGCTCGCTGTCAGCGCGTCGCAACTGCTCCACCAGCAGTTCCACGGTGTTGGCGATGACCGCAGGCACACGGTTGAGGGGGATGCCGTAGGTGTCGTGCAGCGGGAGCGACGCGTCGGCACCCGCGAGTCGCAGCAGCATGGCGGTCGTCTCCCGTGTCTCGCGCGGCGGCGCCCCGATCGCCTCGACCGCCTTGCGGATCTCGTCGAGGCGACCAGCTCGTCGGCGCTGACGGATCTCCTGCCAGTCCGCCGAATGCCGACTCTGGAGCAACGCTCGGGTGAGCGGGCTCGCCAGTGCTTGGGTGTGGATCTCGAAGAAGTACGACACGAGCCCATCAGGGCCACCGACCTCTGGCACTCCACCCGGGTAGGTGTAGCTGTCGACCCAGTCGGCGATCGCATCCAGGCGACTGGCCCGGTCCGGGAAGTACCCATGCACGGTTCGCACTGAGACGCCGGCGCGCTCAGCCGCGTCCTGTGGCGACAGTTCTTCACGACCGGGCTCCTGCAGTTGCTCGATGAAGGCCTCCACGATCGCGTTGCGTGTCGCCGTGGCTTGGGCGCGCCTTCGGGGGCTGTCATAGCGGCGTGTCGGCGTCACTCCGGGTCCTCGACGCCGAGACTTCGGGCGAGCTCCACGAGGCCAGCGAGATCGTCTGGGTCCTCGGCGATCAACTTCGATGCACCGCTGAAGAACGCGGAAGCGCCGCCCGCGGTCACGATCGTGAGAAATGGCGCCTCGGTGAGGTTCCGATACCCATGACCGACGCCCGCTGGGACGTGGATGATGCCTCCCGGCTTGACGCGGTGAGTCATCGCCCCGACCACGACCTCGATCTCGCCGTCGAGCACGAAGTAGATCTCCTCCCAGGGATGCCGATGCGGAGGTGGTCCGGCCCCGGCCGGTCCTCGGGTGTCGAACACCTCGACCGATGACCCTGATGGGTTCGTCAAGAGCGGACGCAGCGTCTCGTCGAACACGACCAGTTGATCGCAGTCCTCGACGGTCCGGTAGGTCACGGTTCCCATGGATTCCTCCTGCGGACCGCCTCCGTGAGCGGCCTCTGAGGCCTCATTCTCACATTGCATGCAGTCACCTGCATTCAATTTGTCCAGGCAGGGGCACCTCGAGGGGCGTCAGCGGGTGGGTCCGGAGCGGCGGGCCGCGGCCAGGATCAACTCCTTGCGGTTCCGCACCCCGACCTTGCCGAACACCCGGGAGAGGTGGGTCTTGACGGTCTCGGCGCCCATGACCAACTCGGCGGCCACCTGGGTGTTCGTCATTCCGGTGGCCACGAGCTCCGCCACCTTCGACTCGGTCGGGGTGAGCGCGTCCCAGCCGACGGTGTCCTCGTTGCGTGCGACGCGCTGTCGGCCGGCGAGGTCGATCGCCGCCTCGATGGTGAGCTCGCTGCCCTGCTCGAACGCCTCCGCTGCTGCACCCGCGCCCAGGTCGGCCTCAGCGGCGGACCGGGCGGCTGCCGCCAAGCGCCGCAGCGCCGGGACTGCGATCAGGCCGTGGTCCGCCCTGAACGCGTTCGTGGCGCCGATGAGGCGCAACCCGTCGATGGGTCGCCCAAGGGCGATCAGAGCTCGGCCGAGGACATCGAGGGTGATGGCCGCGACGCGCCACATCCCGTTCGCTCGTTCGATCGCGAGGGCCACGTGCGCGTGCCGAACCGCAACAGCGGGCGAACCGGACTGCAACGCGAGCTCCGCTGAGCATCGCTCCTCGGCGGTGACGAGGAGCGGCACCCCGGGGCGGTCCGCTCCCCGGTCGGGAACGTCGCCGCCCGCGGCGACGACCAACGAGGCCAGGTCGGCGGCGAAAGTCGCCATGCCGAGGCCGCCGCCGAGCTCGATCGCCCGGGAGAACGACGAGGCTGCGCCCTCGATGTCGTCGGCACCGAGTGCCTGGGCGGTCTCGATGACCCGCAGTGCGTACTCGTCGAGTCGGCTGCCCTCGACGTGGGATCGCCGGCGGAGGACATCCACCGCCTCGGGAACCGGTCGCCCGAGCTCCAGTGACGCCAATGAGCGGGTCAGGATCGCGGTCGGTCGCGACAGGGTGTTGGTGAACCGTGAAGCGGCGGGAACCGCGCTCGCTTCGACTGCGGCGCGAGCGTCGCCGATGGCGTAGTCCACCAACGCCCGGTTGGTGCAGCGGAGCAGAGCGATGCTCGGCGCGAGGTCCGCGGCCTCCTGGTCGATCCTCCGTGCGACCTCGGCCGTCGCTATCGGTCCGTGCTGCAGCGCGGCCGCGTGCTCGGCGCAGGCTCCGACCCACCCGAGGAGATCGGCCGAGCCGATGGCGCCGGCACCGTCCCAGGCGGCGACGAGCGCGTCGAGCACGTCGGCACCGCCGGCGGCGGCCATGATGAGCTGCATCACCGAGGACCTGGCGCGGAGCTCCTGGTTCCCGGCCGCCGAAGCTGCCTCCTCGGCGTGCCGCATGTGTTCGACCATCGCTGGCACGTCGCCGCGACCTCCGGCGCGGATCGCCTGCCCCCACCGGAATCCGGCGAGTCGCTCGACTGGGAGCTGGTCGGCGTACCTCTCCGTCCTGTCGACCATCGCGTCGATGACGGGAACCCACTCCGACAGCGACGCCACGGGGAACAAGCCCGAGAGCAGACCCGTCGCTGCGTCGAGGTCTCCGGTCGCCACGAGGCGAGCGTGCGCCGCGAGCAGGTTGCTGCGCTCGGCCACCAACCGATCGAACCGTTGCTCCAGCTCGGCGCGCTGTAGGTCCAGACCCATCGCGTCGAGCCAGCCGGCGAAGTACGCAGCGTGCCGCGACCGAACGCCGTCGCCGGCACCGGTCGCCTCCAACTGGCGGTGCGCGAACTGCCGGACCGTCTCCAGCATCGAGAACCGGGTGGCGTCGCCGAGGTCGCCAGCGGTCACGAGACTGTGGTCGACCAGCCGGTCGAGACCATCGAAGATCGCTGGGCGATCGAGAAGCTCGTCAGCGGTGACGGCCTGGGCCGCTTCGAGCGTCCATCCGTCGACGAACACCGACAGGCGCTCGAGAAGTCGACGGTCGCCGTCGCTGAGCAGGTCGACGCTCCACGCGATGGAGGCGTCGAGGGTCTGTTGGCGCGGGCTCACCGAGGCGCCGCCGGACAGCACGCCGATCGAGTCGGACAGTCCGTCGAGGATCTGCTGCGGTCCGAGGATGCGGCTCCGTGCCGCCGCGAGCTCGATGGCGAGAGGGATCCCGCCGAGGGAATGACATATCCCCGCGATTGCGGCGGCGTTGTCATCGTTCAGGGTGAACGAGGGCCGGGCGCGGCGTGCCCGGTCGCAGAACAGGCGCACCGCGTCGTAGGCGACCAGGTCATCGGTCGCGGCGAGTGGGTCAGGGGTCGCCAGTGGCGGGACGCGCCACGGGATCTCGCCGGGGACGCCGAGGCTGACTCGGCTCGTTGCCAGCACGTGCAGGTCCGGACTCGCTGCCGCCAGACGGGCGGCGAGATCAGCGACAGCCTCGGTGACGTGTTCGCAGTTGTCGAGGATGAGAAGCGTCGGCTGCCCGCCGATCGTGCGTCGAACCGACTCCTCGGTTGAATGGGTGGATGATTGGCTGATCCCGAACGCGGCGCGGACTGCGGGCTCCACCCCTGCGTCGTCGACCGGCGCCAGCTCGACCCAGTGGACGCGGTCGGCGAAGGGCAGCTCGCGTTCGGACGCGAGGTGGATGGCGATCCGGGTCTTGCCCGCGCCGCCCGCTCCGGTGACGACGACGAGTCGCTCGTCGGCCACCAGTGCGGCCAGGTCGTCGAGCTCGCTCTGGCGACCGACGAAGGGTGTGAGAGGGCGGGGAAGCGACCTTGGCGGGCCGGTGTTGGCGGTGACGAGCTGATCGAACTCGGCCGGCAGCGCCGGATGGGACACCTGCCACACCTGTTCCACTCGGCCGAGACCCCGCAGAGGATGCTCGCCCAGCGAACGGAGATCGAAGCGGCTGCGCACCTCGTCGACGATGAGGTCACGGGTCACCCCCGACACCAGGATCTGGCCGCCGTGTCCCAGGGAACGGAGGCGTGCGGTCCGGATGATCGCCTGACCCGCGTAGTTGGCTGCGTCACGCAGGTGCGCCTCCCCGGTGTGTACCGCCATCCGCACCACGAGCGGGACCGATGTGGGCCACCTCTCGCGCAAGAGCGCGATCTGGGCATCGACGGCGGCGGACACCGCGTCGGAGGGCCGGGTGAATGCCGCGACGATCGAGTCGCCCTCGCCCTGTTCCTCGGGACGCACCCCGCCGTGGGCGGCGACGATGTCGCCCAGGATCTCGTAGTGCCGGGCGACCGCCGCGTGCATCGCATCGGTTCCCTCCGTCTCCCACATGGCAGTGGAGCCCGCGACGTCGGTCAGCAGGAACGTGACCGTTCCCGTCGGCAACATGGGGTGACTCTGCGAACTCGGCAACGTGACCCCCTCCGGTGGACGCCCTGACTCGGAACAGGATGGTGGCCCACGGCCCTCAAGTGGCGCGTGAACCACCATCCTGACTGCTACGGCAGGTACTCCATGGCGGCGACGATGGCTGGCATCGCCGAGTCCAACTCGAGCACGACCTTGGACTCGAGCTCGAGGAACTCGCCGAAGGCGAGTGAGACCTCGAGACCGTTGACCGCTGCCGTATCGGGGTCCACGTACTTGACGATGGTCACGCCTCCGGACCCATCGGCGGCCATGTACCACCCGAGTCGCTCAGCGTTGGTGTCGGCGGCTTCCTTGGCCTCGAGCTTGGCCCACACCTCCATCATCCGCTTCGACTGCTCGGGGCTCAGCGGCCTGGCCTTCCACGTGGTGCACACGATCATGACGATCTCCGATCTGTTCTGTCTTGGGCTGATCGACTCTCGACCGGAGCTCACGCTCCTGCCCTTGGCATGCGCCCTCCTTCGGCAGAACCGTGAGGAGGGCGCCCCGTGACCGTCTCACGGGGGCGTGTCCCGAAGATCCCCCAGATGGGGGACCCGGCCGGGGGACCTGTGATCCACAGTGGGGTGACGATGTCGCTCGGGGCCCACGCCGGTGCCTGGGGACACGACGACGATCAGGGGAACCTCTGACGAAGTGGACCGACCAGACGGGGAGGATCTGGGCATGACCACTTCACACCGACCGGCCCCGACGTCTTCGGCGACCCGTCACGATCAGCTGCGATGATGGAGGGCGAGAAGGCGTTCCGAGGGGGTTCGGGTGGTTTGGTACCGATGCGGTGGGGCGCAGCCGGGGTGAGCGCACCGGACGCCGAGTTCGCACTGCCGACGGGAACGGTGACGTTCCTGTTGACCGATGTGGCCGGATCGACCCGGATGTGGGAGACGGAGCCCGACGACGTGATGCGCTCAGCGATCGTGCGTCACTACGAGATCCTCGCTGAGGTGGTCGACGCCCATGGCGGCGTCCGCCCCCAGGAACAGGGCGAGGGCGACTCGATCGTCGCGGCGTTCGCACGACCGTCGGACGCGCTCGCCGCGGCCTGCGCCGCGCAACAGGCGCTCGCTGCTGAGCTGTGGACGACGAGCGAACCGGTGAGGGTCCGAATGGCGGTCCACACCGGCGAAGCCCAGCTCCGTGACAACACCAACTATGCGGGTCAGGCCATCATCCGCACCGCTCGGCTCCGAGCGGTCGGTCACGGCGGCCAAGTGCTGGTGTCAGGCGCGACCCGCGACCTCGCCGTCGATCAGACCGGTGAACGTTTGGAGCTGCGATCCCTCGGAGAGCATCGACTCCGTGACCTCGGCCGTCCAGAACACGTCTGGCAACTCGTGATCCCCGACCTCGACTACGAGTTCGAACCACTCGCCACCATCGATGCCGTTCCCAATTCTCTGCCCGTGTCGCTGTCGCCGTTCATCGGACGCGACGCCGAGGTCGCAGAGCTCGCCCGGCTTGTCTGCGGTGAACGTCTGGTCACCGCGACCGGTACCGGGGGCGCCGGCAAGACGCGTCTCGCCCAGCAGGTCGGCGCCGAGCTCATCGAAGGGTTCCCCGCGGGGGTGTGGTGGGTCGAGCTCGCGCCACTCGACGTCGATGGCGTCGAGCCCGCCGTCCGGGCCGCGTTCGGGATCTCCGAGGGTGCCACGCTCCCGCTGGCGGAATCGGTAGCGCGCCTGCTCGGCGACCGGCGGTGCCTGTTGATCGTCGACAACTGCGAACACGTCACCGACCGTGTCGCTCCACTGATCCACGACCTCCTCACCGCCGCACCCACGCTGCACGTGCTGGCGACGAGCCGCGTGATGTTGGACCTCCCAGGGGAACAAGCCTGGCGGGTGCCCGCCCTCGGACTTCCCGAGCCCGGCGCCACCGTGCCGCTCGATGCGCTCAGCCAGTACGACGCCGTCCGCCTGTTCTGTGACCGTGCCCGCCGCGCTCGACCCAACTTCGAGCTCACCACCGCCAACGGAGCCACCGTCGCTGAGATCTGTCACCGCCTCGGCGCAATCCCCCTCGCCATCGAGCTCGCCGCGGCCCGGACCCGCATGCTCGACCCCCAACGCATCCTCGACGGCCTCGACGACGCTGTCCGCATCCTCGCTGGCGGGTCCAAGGCGCTCATGGCCCGCCAACAGACCCTCGACGCTTCCATCGCCTGGTCCTACGACCTGCTCACCCCAACCGAGCAGACTCTCCTGCGCCGCCTCTCGGTGTTCGTCGACGGATGGACCCTCGACACCGCCGAAGCCATCTGCCCCGACCCGGGGTCGGGCACGGACAGCACCCTCGATCGCTATCACGTGTTCGACGCGCTCGACCGGCTCGTCGACCACTCCCTCATCCACGCCATCGACACACCCACCGGTGTCCGTTTCGGCATGCTCGAAACCGTCCGCCAGTACGCAGCGCGGCGACTCACTGACCACAACGATGACGCCACCGCCACCCGCCGACGCCACGCGGTTCACTTCACCGCTTGGGCCTCCTCCTTGCGCGACGACCTCCTCGGTCGCGCCGATGAGGACCTGTTCGACCACATCGACGCGGAGAAGGCGAACCTCCTCGCCGCGGTCGCGGCGACCATCGACGACGGACGGCCCGAAGAGGCGCTCGGGGCGCTCGTCGCCTTCGCACCCTGTCTCGAGTACACGATGTGGGCCCCGGCTGTGACGACACTGCTCGCGCTCCTCGACCGGATCGAAGCGAACGTCGACTCGTCCGCTACCTGGCGCGTGCTGCTCGTCCGACAACACGTCACCGTGCTGCTCGGAGACCCGGTGGGCGAGCTCGGCCTGCTCGCACAGATGGAGGCGGCCGCCGAATCCGCCGGCCAACCACTCGGCGTTCTCATCGCCCGGTGCACCTCGCTCGCGATCATGGGCATAGCGGACGTCGACGCCCTCGCCGGGTGCGGACAGGCGATCGCCGATCTCGAGCGGCTCGACGCTGGATGGGCGTGGCTGTCGAGGCTGTCGTTGACGATCGTCGCCGGCTACCAGGGCCAGCTCTCGGTGGTCGACCGGGTGATGGAGCGGCCAGATGTCGATCTGCTGGGACGTGTGGCTCGTTCGGCTCTCGGCTTGGCCGAGGGCATCGCGATGTGGTCGCGGGGAGACGCCCTCAACGCGCGCCGCACCCTTCTGGGGGTGCTCGCCGCTCCGCATCGCCACCGGAGCGTTGCAACCCTGGCAGAGGGGTTCCTGGCGCTGGCGGAGGTCGACCTCGGCGTTGCGGACACCGGGGCCGCTGAGTTGCGAATGATGCGGAGCTACGAGATCGAGGGCAACGCCCTTGGTCGACTCAACGCCGACTGGCTCCGCGCGGTGCGACTGCTCGGCGAGGACGATCTCGACGGTGCCGATACCGCGTACCGCGCTGCCCTCGAGTCCAGCCTCGCTCTCGGGCTTGCCGATTTCGGTCCCAACGAGAGGTATGCGCTTGTTGCTGCCGACAGGGATGGCTACGAAGCATCGATCGAGACCGTCGGCGCGCTGGTGACCGGTGCATCGAACCTCCGAGCACAGGCGGAGCAGGCCCTCCGGCGAGGCGAAGTCGCCGGAGCGCTCTCGCTGGCGCATGACGCGCTCGCCAGGGCGAACCTCGAACATCTGTATCGAAGCATGCTCTACACCCTCGAGTGCATCTCACGGATACTTGTCGCCGCCGGACGCCACGTGGAAGGGACCACAGTGCACGGAGCATGCGCCGCGTTCCGCGCCGAACACTCGCTGAGCCTGTATCCATGCCTGCAACGTCTGCTCGACGACGCCGCGCTGACATCGCGAGTCGCTCTCGGCGACGACGCCTACGACACCGCGCTCGCCGATGGCTCCACGCTCTCCCTCGACGCCGCCGTCGAGTACGCGACGCGCCTCCGGGTCGCGATCCGGACCAAAACCGTCGGGTGGGATGCGCTCACCCCCACCGAAGCCCGTGTGGCTGAGCTCGTCGCCGAGGGGTTGACGAACCCTCAGGTCGCCAAGGAACTCCTGATGGGACCAGAGACGGTCAAGACCCACCTGTCCCGTGTGTTCGCCAAGCTGGGTGTCGCCAACCGCAAGGAACTCATCGTCGCCGCCAGCCGTCGGGCCGCCGAGCGCCACCGCTGATTGAACCGCGTACGGCAGATCTCAGACGGTGACAGTCGCCCAGGCACGGGTTGCTGCCGCGTTCAGTGCCGTGGCGTCGGGGACCGTGTCGCTCAATTCGCCCCGGTGATAGGAGGTGATCACCTGAACCCGGGAGCGGCATCCCAGCTTCCGGTAGATCCGTGTCAGGTGCGTCTCCACGGTCTTCACCGAGACGAAGAGTTGATCGGCAAGCTCGCGGTTGGTCGCGCCCGAGAGCAGCGCCCGGAGGACCTGGCATTCCTGGTTGGTGAGTCGATCGGCGTTGTGCATGCCCTGACGATCTCAACGACGGGCAGTCGAACCATCCCCTGACCGGGGGACCTCTCAGGGGGACGTCCAGACCCGAACCCTCCGCGTTCGCCGGCGAGTCAAGGTCGTCAAGCCGTGCCATCAGGAGTTGATCCCCGCAGTGGTCGGCGCCGCCTGGGCGCGCCGGGCCTCTGTCACGACGAGCAACCCGGTCGCTGCGAGCACGGGAGCTTCGACGGGATGTCGCGCGGGAGGTCGTCGAAGCCCAACTGTCGACACGACGGCGAACCGATGCATGGCCCGTTCGTCGGGCGCGAGGGCCGACCGATCGAGCGGACCAGTCGGCGTCAATCGGACCGCAGCAACCACCGTGGGGGTCGAGCGTCGTGGGTGCCGAGGGGGCGGCGGGCCCACGGAACTCGGTCACGTTGAGGTCGGTGAACTGCTCGAGCATCCAGCCAACCCGTCGCAGCGCCGATACGGTCGACGACTCGGTCGCGTCCGCCATCACGCCGATGTCGAGCTTCTCGTCCTCAGCCAGCTCGACGAGCACGGTGGCCACGTTGTCCAACCCGCCCGCGTCGGTGGGCCGTGCCGCCAGGTCCAGTGCGGTCGCTTCCCGGGTGGAGACCCCGATGTGCCCGGTGGGGGTGGTCCGCTGCTGGGTGGGGACCTCGCCGAGCCGTGATCGCGCGTGGAACCTCAACCGCGTGCGCACCATCCCCGGACCCTCGGCCTCACGCCCACCGTGTCCGGTACGCTCACTCGTAGGTCCGTCGCCTCCCAGCCTGATGAGCCGAGCGGCCTCACCGTGCTTCCGCCAGAGGAAGCCCTGCGGCGCGCCCTCCCGGCACCCACGGCTGAGGAGTTGGAGATCGAGGGCCTCACCGATGAGGAGTGGACGGCCTTTGAGCAGGCCCTCGCCTCACGGTGACCAACCGGGTGACGTCGGCTGTGGTGGTCGACACGATGGCGGTGTCGGCCCTCGTGAACGCCACGCGTCAGCCCGAGCCAGCCTCCGAGTACTCCGCGCTGATCGCCGGACGCCCGATCGTGATCTCCTTCGCGACCGTCACGGAACTGCGCTACGGCGCGTCGAAAGCCGGCCGGGGTCAGCTGCGCAAGCGTGCATTGGAGCGTGACCTGACGCACTTCGTCGTCGTCCAGCCCGACGACCGGTTGATATCCATCTGCGCTGACCTACGAGCCTCCTGTGAGGCGGCGGGTCATGCACTCGGGCAGAAGCTGCACGAAGCAGATCGGTGGATCGCCGCCACCGCACTCCGTCTCCAACTGGAGCTCATCTCCGACGACGCCGTGTTCCAGGACGTGCCATCGTTGGCTGTCCGCTCACGCGACAGCTGAGCACGGCTCTCACCGCTGCGCCCTTGTGAAGCGAGGCAGGGCGACTCGTTCGGCTCCAGTCGTATCGGTTGTCGACGACCTGCTCGAACGGCATCGTGCAACACCGTTTCCCGACCTGGCTTGCACGCGGTGAGCACTACGAGGAGATCGACGCTGTCATGACCAACGCCGACGTCTCGGGATGGTGCTCCAGAGCAGTCGGTAACCCGCTGAACCGGTGCTCGACCGTGCCCGCAAGTGCCTCGCTCCGTCGACGGTCCAGAACGTCGGCTCCGCGATGCGGGTGCTGGTGACGTTCTCTCACAAGAACCGGTGGCTGGCCCGCGACACCGATCCGATGTGGCTCGTGCGCTACAGCCCGAGGGTCGAGGTGCAGGGCCAGGTGGTCGGGTTCGTCCCCCGGTCGTCGCTGCCGACCGACGAGGAGTGCAACCGGATGTTCAAGGCGCTCGACGCCGCTGGCCATCCGGACTGGGCGCTCGCCATGCGGCTCAAGCACCGCTCGGGGCTGCGGTGGGGTGAGCTGATCGCGCTCCGTCCCGTCGACGTCGACTACGACCCGCAGCGAGTGATCCGGGTCCATCGAGCCGTCGAGCAATCACGCCAGGGCCTCGCGATCAAGGGCACCGAGAACCGCCAGCGTCGGGTGACCACGTTCCCCGCCAGCCTCGTCGAATCGCTTCGGGCACGGTCGTCCTGAGTCGAGGCCGAGCGAGGCCTTGAAGGACTTCTGTTCCCCGGCAAGGATGGCGACTTCGCCAACCGGCGCTGGTTCCAACGCACCTGGGCTCGTGCCGCTCGAGATGCGGGCTGGCCGATGAAGCGCCCGGCCGCCGCGGTCTGGCACCCCCACGACCTCCGCCACGTCGTGGCCTGCTGCATGCTCTTCGACGTCGGTCTCGACCCGGCGATGGTCGCCACCCTGCTCGGCCACGCCAACGCCGCGTTCACCCTCAGCCGCTACGTCGGCGTGCGCGGCGACCTCGGTGCCACCGTCACCGCTGCCACCGAAGACTGGTAATGGAGGTCGCGTACGAAGCGGATCTCGCCAGGATTGCTGTCGATCAGGACCCGATATGGGTACTCTCTACCCAGGAAGGTGTTCCAATGACAGCAGATGAGCCGAGGTCGATCCCATCCCGTCTGGCTCCGGTGCTCGAGGCGCTGGAACTGGATCAGCCGCGCGTCGTCACCGCTGACGCCCTCTCGCGCCTCACTGAGGACCTGGGGATCGACACCGATGGACAACAGCTTGCGTATGAGCTTCGCCGGTTGGGCTGGCTGATCGGTCTGCGGACGAAGGGGGCGTGGGAGTTTGTCCCCGGCGCGCGCGCCGGCCGCTTCGGCGCTGGCGACCGGCACATCGAACTGCGCGCTGCGCTCGCCGTCGATGCCGGCTTCAGGGGCGCCCTGGCGATGGAGTCGGCCGCGGTGGCCCTCGGCCTGGCCGGACGGGCCCCCGACCGCGAAGTGCTGTGGGTTCCGCCCGGACGCCGGGTTCCCAAGTCCTTCGGCGACTGGCGCGTGGTGCGATTGGCGGTGAGCGAAGACGCGATCGCGCCCGTGGACGGATTGCCGACCTGGCGGGTGGGGACGTTGCTCGCCGGGATGGCGGTGCGCCCCGATGGCTTCCGCGACTGGCCGAACGTCGGGGAGTGGCTCGCACGCGCGGTGTCGCAGGCCGACGCCAACTCGGTCGCTCGATCGCTCGTGGGTGCCCCCCGGGCAGCATGGCAGCGGGCGAGCTACCTGCTCGCGACGGGGGGCCAGGAAGCCGCAGCCTTCGACGTGTTCCAGCAGGCGCCTCCCGGTCGAGGCCCCGCCTACCTCGGCCCGCGGCAGAAGAAGGGGCAGTTCGATCGTCGCTTCGAGATCGTCGACTCCGTGCTCGCCCCCAGCTTCAGCGGCGTGAAGCCATGAGGATCACCGAAGGCCACCTGGCCCGCCACTACCAGGGACGCAAGGGTGGCCGAGGTCCAGCGCTGCTCGACATCGCGCAGGACCATGCCCTCGCGCACCTTCACAACGCCGGCCTGTTCGACGCGGGACTGGTGTTCAAGGGCGGCACGTCGCTGCGGAAGTTCCGGGCCGGATCGGCGGGTCGGTTCTCGACGGACCTCGACTTCTACGCTCCCGACGACGACGTCACCCTCGCCACCATGGAGGCGCTCGCCGACGTCGACGTCGATGGGTTCGTGTTCCGCATCCCCGAGCTCGGTGGCGACGGGCGGCGCGCACAGCTGGAGGTCGACACTCCCTTCGGTCGTCCGGACATCGGTGCGCGGGTCGAGATCTCTCAACGGCTGCTGTCGTTGCCGCCCGATGTGCTCCCGATGGTCCCGCTGCCGATCCACGACCGCTACGACGTGGCGACCCCCGACACCCCGGTCATCGCCATCGAGGAAGCGATCGCCGAGAAGCTGGCCCGCTTCCGGCGCGTTCCTCTGGCTCGTGACCTGTACGACCTCGCCTGGTTCGCCGACCGCCAGCTCGACCACGCCCTCGTGCGCCGGCTGTGGGTCACAAAGGTCTACTTCGACGTCGTCGACGACGGGCGGGGCGACCCGCCCCTGTCACCCGACGACGTGCTTCGCCAGCGCGATGCGAACGAGTTCGTTCCCGAGGACATCGGCTACCTCACCCAGCCCGTCGACGTCGCCGCGTGGATCGCCGTCGTGACGCAGCGATATGCATTCCTCCGGGACCTCGACGAGCACGAGCAGCGATGGGCAGCGTGCAACCCCGGCCACCGCTACGAGGTCGAGACCACTGCGATGACGCCGTTCCGGTGACTGACCTTGATCCGCACGAACCGACGCTGTCGCGGAGCGCGCCGTGCGCGCATCTGGTGCCAGCGGTTCGCACAGGGAATGCCGTCCGGGCCGTCCGCCGAGGTCGGTCTCGTCACGGCCAGTGGATTACCAAACGGATTACCAGATGGCGGTATCAGGCGACGGCTGCGCTGCCGGCGCTCATCTGGATCTGCACCGACACCCGGTCACCTTGGCGCCTCACCACCCGGGCCCGCAGCGGAGCCTCGTCACCGTCGCCGACGGTGAGCCAGTCACCTGGGGCGGGGTCGAAGCCAGCGTCGTCGGCACGTGGGCCATGGCTGATCCAGCACTCGGCCACCATGTCTCCCCCGACGGAGTTCGGGTCGAACCAGAGGTCGTAGAACTCGGTAGCCACGTTGCTCATGGTACCGGCGGAGTTCAACCGACCCAGGCCGGGTTCTCGATCGGCCCCTCGAAGTGGCTGCGGACCGCAGCGAACGACTCCGAGGTCGGCGACGCCAGCGCCACCGTCCAGTGGGGAGCATCGAGCGTGGGCAGCAGCGGGAACCCTGCTGCGATGAGATCGGCTCCGTGCGCCACGAGGAGACGACGTCGGGTCGTGACGATGGGGCGCAGCCGAGCGAGTGCGCCGTAGTCGCCGTCCGGAACCTCCAGAACGGAGAGTGTCAGATGAACGGTGGAAAAGTGCGCAGCGGCGATCACGCCTCAGGCTCCACCGATGCGTTCAGGATGAGGCCCCAGTCGGTGTCGATCGGACCGCGGCGGCCGCCGTGGGGGTCGAGCATGGTCGGCGCCGACGCGGTGGTCAGCTCACGGAGTCCGCTCACGTCGAGGTCGGTGAACCGATCGAGCATCCACCCGACCCGACGCAGCGCCGAGACCGTCGACGACTCGGTGGCGGCCACGAGGGCGGTGACGTCGAGCGTCCCTTCCTCGGCCAGCTCCATGAGCACGGTGGCCACGTTGTCGAGCCCGCCCCCGTCGGCGGGCCGTAGCGCCAGGTCGAGCACCGTCGCCTCCGGCGTGGACGCGACGAGGTAGCCCGTCGGGGTGGTCATCTGCTCGGTTGGTACCTCGGCGAGGCGTGACCGTACGTGGAAGCTCAGCCGCGTCCGCCCGTTGCGCCGGTCCGCGAGCGGCCGTTCGACCATCACCTGGAACACCTGGGGCCGTTGGTGCGCGGCGCCGTGCAACTCGGCGGCCGACAGCAGACCGACGTAGTAGCGGCGGTCGAGGTGGCGCATCATCGCGTCGACGAAGTGCGTCGCCGGGACCGACCCCCACGTCCGGATCTCGGGAGGGATCGGAACGTAGAACCCCCGCGCCGGCGAGAAGATCTGCCGCCGGTCAGCCAGCCGCTTCAACCCGGGGTAGACGTGGGCAAGCGGCACCCCGGCTGCGTCAGCGGCCTCGCGCGCGGCCAACTCGCGGTCGGGAATGGTGTGGGGTGACCCCAGGGTGGTCATTTAGCCATCGTCAAGTGACCACGATGGGGTATCATGGCTCCGTGAGCGGCCCGTTGACGATCAACCCGGCCCACCTGTCGGACGACGACTGGGAGGCCATCCGCGCCTTCCTGAACGCGGCGAGGGACAGGGGTGAGGTCGTCGAGTTCTCGTCACGGGTGGAGCTGCTCACGCCGGCAGAGGTGGCCAAGCGGCTCGGCATGTCACGGTCGACGGTCCTACGCCGGATCGCAGATGGAGACCTGAAGGCAACGAAGATCGGCACTCACCACCGGATCCCGCTGGGCGAGTTCGAGCGGTACAGCCACGAGCTCATGCGCCGGATGGCCGAAGCGAGCGCGGCGGAGATTGAGGCCGAGCTCTTCGGTGGCTGACACCGTTGTCTTCCTCGACGCCAACACGCTGGCCTCGCCCGTCACCCGCACCCTGCTGATCGCAGGCGGACGTGCCGACGGCCTCCTACTGACATGGTCTGCCCACGTCGAGGCCGAAGCCGATCGTCACGCCCGCGGCGCCTCGTCCCGCACCTCGGTCGTGCGTCGAGCCATCCTCGGCATGGAGCTGTCGAAGTCAGCGCGAACCACCGAAGGTCTCCTGACCACGGCCCCAGAGGACCGGCAGGTGATCGCCGACGCCATTCGTGCCGACGCGCAGTACCGGCAGACGACGACCAGCCGAGAGTGCTCGTCCGCGGCGCGGTCTGCGTGCGTTGCGCTGCGAAGCTCGCCGGTGATGAGGGCCTGCGCCTCGGACTCTGCACCAGGCACCTTCCGTAGCGGGGGATGTCGTCAGTCGGGAAGGCGCGAGGCGACGAGGGCAGCCAGTTCGCGGTCGGGGAAGCTGTGCCGCTTGTAGCGCGGACTGCACGGAGTCCCGGCGAGCCGGACCGACATCGACACCAGGTCCTCGCTGCGCTCGTGGGCACGATCTACCTCGGCGAGGAAGGTGATCTCGTTCATCTCCCCACGATGCTGCGGTTAGCGGTCTTGGCCCACCGGGCGTCAGTCGTCGCGCCGATCTCCGCGGCGACGAAGCGTGGGTCGGTGCCGAGCGCGGCCAGCACCGCCTCGAGGTGCTCCGGAAACCGATCGGCGAGCGACTTCGCTGGCGCCAACGGCAGGAGCACCGGCAGCAGGGTCGCCTCGTTCACGAACAGCGCGACTTGCGGCTTCCAGAACAGCGCCGTGGCGTACCAGTTCCCTAGCGCAGTCGTCGGCTCTGTGACCGGGTCGGCCAGGGGCGCCTTCACCCGGTCGCGGAGCTTCCTGGTGGCGTGGATCGTGTACATGGCTCTCAGCGGCGACGAGATCGTTCTCCGCGCGGGTCACCAGTTGATATCGAGCAGGTCGTCGATGGCGTGCTGCTCTGCTGGGCGTGGGCCGACCGATCAAACGGACTTGCGAGCGAGTCAACCGGCGACGGGTGATCCCCGTAACGTATCGACTACGATACATGCCGTGATCGAGTTCGCTTCCGCGTTGCGTGTGGCCCGGGTGGCCGGCGGTCTGACCCAGGTCGAGCTGTCGGAACGCTCTGGTGTCGCGCGTCCGAACATCACGGCGTACGAGTCGGGCCGGCGCGAACCGCTCTTTCACAGCGCGGTCGAGCTGCTCGATGCGGCAGGTGCCGAGGTGGTCATCGAGGTGCCGGTGACGTGGTCCTGGACCGAGGGTCGTCGGCCGTACGCGGTGCCGTCGAGATTGTGGCGCCTCGCTCCCCGGAGGGCACTCGGGCACTTCGATCCTGGCGCGCATCTTTGGTGGAGCGGCCCGCCACGCAGCTTCGACCTCGCGGTGCGCGAGGAGCGACATCGTGCCTACGAGATCGTCCTCCGCGAGGGGGTATCGGCCGACATCGAGCAGGTCGTCGACGGGGTGCTGCTGTGCGAGGCGTGGGTCGATCTCGTCCTGCCGCGTGAGCTGCGCGCGGCGTGGAATCCGCTGATCGTGTCCGCCACCGACCACTCGATCGCGCGAGCCGCGTCGTGAGCGGGCTCACCGACTCACAACAGGAGGTGGCACGGATCCTGTTCGGGCTTCCGGAGTCGACGGGCTTCGCACTGGCCGGAGGATCTGCACTCGTCGCTCTCGGCGTGATCGATCGCCCGACGCGAGATCTCGACGCGTTCGTCGCGGCGCGCGCTGGTGACCCACCCGGAGATGTCGGCCCTCTCGCGGCAACCTTCAGCGCGACGCTCACCGGAGCAGGTTGGGATGTCGAGGCGGTTCGTCAGCACCAGACGTTCGTCAGGCTCGTCGCGAGCAGAGATGACGACTCGATCGAGGTCGACCTCGCAGTCGACTCGCCTCCGATCTTCCCGGTCGGAGGTCGTCAACGGCATCCCAACGCTCGCCCCGCAGGACCTTGCCGCCCGCAAGGTGCTCGCTGTGCTCGACCGCGCCGAGGGCCGCGACTTCACCGATCTGTGGACGCTCGCCCGTGAACACGGCCAGACCGAGACGGGACACAATCTGGACACAAATGGGCGTGGTACGGGGTGGTCTGGGCCAGGACCAGGCGGCACGGCCAGGACCGGGCAGCAGACCCCGAGAACGCCGAAACCCCTGGCTAGGCGCACATTCGTGCGCTCACCAGGGGCTTCGATGCTGGCACCCCCAACGGGATTCGAACCCGTGCCGCCACCTTGAGAGCGACCCCTGGGCCGACTTCTACGGATGGTGACGGACGCAGACGACTGCAATTCCGGGATTCTCGCGATCGTCCGATCGGCGGCGAACACTCCCGAATCGGGGCGGCCGCGGGTTCTTCGCGGGGCGCGATTCGCCATCCGGCGGAGGTAGCGCAGCGGACATCGCAGGACGATCAGGGACCGACGACCCCTGAGAGGACCTCGACCATGACCAGACCCGCACGACCACTGCATCGCACCCTCGGTGCGCTGCTCCTCGCCTCCGCCCTGTCGATCGCAGGGTGCAGTTCCAACGGCGCCGAACGTGCCGGCGGCGGCGCGCCGACCACCGACCAGGCGTCCACCTCCTCGCTCGCCGGCGAAATCGCCGCCTTCTGCGGGGCCGGTGAGACCATCAACGCGAGGACCGCCGCCATCGCCGGCCCCGAGGACGCCGTCGCCGCGTTCACCGAACTCGACCCCACCCTCGACGACATGCTCGAGAGCGCCCCACCAGAGGTCGCTGACGAGGCCGATGAGTTCGTGTCCATCGCACGATCGGCGGTCGAGTCCGGCGACTTCTCGCCGTTCGAGGACGGAACGGTCGACGCGCTCACCAAGCGGTTCGACGCCGTCTGCTCCGAGGGTTGAGGCGACGGCGATGATCCGCAATCGATTCACTCCACTCGTTGTGTCGTTCGTCCTGTTCGCTCTCGGGCTCGCCCTGGGCGCCGGGAAGTCCGAAACCGACACCTCTGCCGCTAACACTGCGTCGAAGATCCACCTCACCGTCGGGATGGTCGGCATCGTCGTGTCGCTCGCTCTGCTGGCGATCGGACACGCGCGCTCGCGCCGCACGCCTTCTCCGCCGGTTGGCGGAGGTTCCGGCCGATGACCGAGACCACGATCGACACCATGACCATCGACACCACGGATCCAACCGACACCACCCCCGACGAGCTCCTCGCTCGCCGACTCATCGGCCACATCAACGAGCGAGAGATCGACGCCGCGGCCGCGCTGTTGTCCCCCGACTACCGTGTCCAGTGGCCCGACGCCGAGTTCGACCTGGCGGGGAGCTTCGCCCGGGAGATCACCATGATGACCGGCCTGCCCGACACCCGTTTCGGCATCGACACCACCACCTCGACCGCCGACGGACGAGTGGTGGTCGAGGCGACCGTGACCGGAACCCACACCGGCGTTCTCGAGCTCCCGCACGGCGTCACGCTCGAGCCGACAGGCCGATCCGTGTCGCTGCCGTTCGTGATACTGATGCGGTTCGTCGATGGGCTCCTGGTGAACGAGCGGTTGCTGTTCGACCATCACGAGCTGATCCACCAGCTCTCCGGAGTCGAGTGAACGACCGGCGAGGAGCCACCGGCATCCGGGCCGTGCTGCGGTCGGGTCGCCCGACCGAGCGCGCCGACCTGTCGGACATCGAGCTGTTCGACACGGTCGGCGCCGCGCTTGAGGCCGGCGTCGCCCGCCTCCGCTCTGCCACGGCGATCGATGGCGATCCCGAGCTCCGGATCGCCGTCGACGTCGGCGAGGTCGACCTCGGGACGGGCCTGACCACTCCGACGTGCCGAACGCGCTTGGGGGCCCTCCTGGGTGCGGCGAGATCCGGGCAGTTGCTCGTGTCCGGCGCGTCGGCGGCTCTGGTCGGAACAGCCCCCGACGGGCTCAGGCTGGTCGATCTCGGCAGCCATCGCTTCTACGGCGCGGAGGGTGCAACGTCAGTCTTCGAGGTGCGGGGCGACGGCCTGGCATCGGCACCGATCCGGACGATCGACACGGTCGCAGGGACGGTCCCCCTCGCACCGACCCCATTGATCGGGCGGAACGGCCTCCTGGCCGACCTCGTCGGAGCCGTTCGCGACCAGCGGGTGGTCACGCTCACGGGATCGGGCGGCGCCGGGAAGACACGACTTGCGATCGAGGTGGCACTCGCCAATGCCGACGAGTTCGACTCGATCCGGTGGGCGGAACTCGCCGCGCTGGGGAACGACACGACCGTCGTGGACGAACTGGCCGCGACGGTCGGGGTCCACCACCAGAGCGCCGCCGGCCGGCGCCTCGCTGTCATCGACGCACTGGGTCACGGGCGGCAGCTGTTGGTGCTGGACAACGCTGAGCACCTCATCGAGGCAGTCGCAGGCCTGGTCGTCGAACTGGCCGAACGGTGCGCCGACCTGCACATCCTGATCACCAGCCGCGAACCGATGGGCATCGCCGCGGAGATCGTTCGCCGGATCCCCCCGCTCGCCGTCGCACCCGACGACAGCCCCGCGGCGGTCGCCACGAGCGAGGCAGGTGAGTTCCTGATCGACCGCCTCGACCGCGCCGGGGTGGAGGTGTCGGCAGACGGCGCCTCCGCCACGGCGATCCATCGCATCTGCAGCCGGCTCGACGGCATCCCACTGGCACTCGAACTGGCCGCCGCACGAGCCGCCACGACGCCATTGCACGACCTGGCCGCAGCACTCGACGACCGCTTCCGGGTCCTGTCCGCCACCAGACGCGACGCCCAGCCGCACCAGCGAACGCTCGAGGCGTCGATCCGATGGAGCCATGACCTGCTCACCGACGGCGAGCGCGTCACATTCCGCCGACTCGCGGTGTTCAGCGGCCCGTTCGACCCGACGGACGCGGTCGAGGTCGACGGTGGGCCCGCCCACGAAGTGACCGCGGCACTCGGCCGCCTTGTGGAGGGGTCCCTCCTCGCCGCGAGCAGCGACGGCCGACTCCGCTTCCTCGAGACGGTTCGAGCCTTTGCCGAAGATCGGTTGGATGAGTCCGGGGAGACCTCGTCCGTGCGCGATCGGCACCTGGCCTGGGTACTCACACGTGCGGAGGCGATGACCCCCGGCTTCGACGGACCGGAACCTGCCGACGCTGCTGCGATGGCGCGGCGGCTCCTGAACGACGCACGCGCTGCGATCCACCACGCGGAGCAGTCGTCGCAGGCCGCTGCGATCTGGCGGCTGGTCGACCACCTCGCGCCGCTGTGCTTCTACGACGGAGTCATCGACGATGCCCTCGACTGGGCGGCCCGCGCGGCCGCCGTCGATGACGGGGGCCACCCGGAGGCGACAGCGCCGGGGCTGGTGGCCGCCGCGCTGCTGGCCACCTCGCGAGGCGACCACGACGAGATCGTCCACGCGTTGGAGCGTGCGAGCGAGGCGGCCGAACTCGCAGGTGATCGACGCTCGCAAGGCCGGGCCATCGTCCTCGGCGCCGCTCACGACACCTGGCACCGGCCGGCAGATGCGTTGCCCACGCTCGCCCGAGGCATTGACATCTGCGCGTCGAGCGGGGACCCCACATGGGCGGCCTGGGGCAGCTGCGGGGCGGCCCTCGCCTACACGTTCCTCGGTCGCCCCGCCGATGCTCTCTCCCACCTCGACGAGGCGGATGCAGCTGCGTCCGCGCTGCGGTCCCGCCGACTGGCGCTCGACGCGGATGCCCGCCGGTGCATCTGCGAGTACCAGCTTGGCCACTGGGGCGACGCCCGCCGCACGATCGAACGTGGCCGGCGACTCGCGGATGGGTTCACATCGATCAGCGTGACCGCATGCTTCGATGCCGTCGACGCTTGGCTGGCGATCGCCGACGGCGGGTTCGACACGGCACTCGCTGCGATGGAGCGCGCGATCGACAAGTACCTCCGGGCCGGTGAGCTCCAGTTCATCCCCCTCTTCGTCGACGCGCGGGCACGGGCCCTGATCGGGTCCGGCTCAGATGGCGACGCCGCCGAGAGCCTGGTCGCACTCCGGTCCCACCCGGGGGTCGAGTGGGCATCGGTCTACCGGCACTGGCTCGACCACACCCTCGCCGCCGCCTACCTCGCCGGCGGCGACATTGACGCCACCCGCACCGTCGCCGACCGACTGGTCGCCGACGCAACCGAGATCGGGAACCGCCTCGACGCGGCGCGTGGTGAGCTGCTCCTCGCACGCCTCGACCAGCTCGCCGGGGAAGCACGGCGCGCCGACACACGAGCCGCCAGCGCGCTCGACACCCTGTGGGAGCTGGGAGCGATCCCGACGGTGCTCGATGCACTCGAACTGTCGAGCAGCGCCGACGAGGCCGGTGGCCGGGCCGAACGGGCCACAGCGATAGCGTCGGGCGTGACCGACGCGCGTCGACAACTGCTCGACGGAACCGTCCCGGACCTCGGCGACCTCGTCGAGATCGCCCGCCGCGGCCGGGGCGACCGACAACGGCCGACGTTCGGTTGGGACAGCCTCACTCCGACCGAGCTGGCGGTCACCGAGCTGGTCGCCGACGGGCTCACGAACCCGCAGATCGCCGAGCGCCTGATAGTCGGCCGGGCCACTGTGAAGACGCACGTGTCCAACGTTCTCCGTAAGCTCGACCTCGGCGGCCGGACCCAACTCGCCACGGCGTATCAGCGGAGAACCGTCGAGGAATCGGATGCCCAACGAACAGCGGCGGACCCAACATGAGATGGGCGTTGGCCATCCCCCTGCTTCTGGCCACCAGCCTCTCCGCGTGCAGTCGAACCACGAACCAGGCCGCCTCGACGCCCGCCACCTTGCGCATCGTGTCGAGTCCGTGGGTATGTCCTGCCGGCAGTCCCGAGTCAGCCCGCTGCAACCGGGTGGAGGTGCCGGCGGACTGGAGCGACCCCACGGCCGATGAGGCGGTGTCGCTCCCCGTCGTCGTGATCCCTGCAACGACGAGCGACCGGCGGCCCGACCCGCTCGTCGTTCCCGCCGGTGGGCCCGGCGGTTCGATCACCGAGTTCGCCGAGCACTGGAGCGATCCCCATCGCGACATCGTGCTCTACGACCAGCGCGGAACCGGTCACGCCGAACCGAGGTTGGATTGCCCCGAACGCGAAGAGGCCTGGCTGGCCAACCTCCAACGGGCGGCCAGCTTCGCCGTCGAGCGGGCGTCGATCGTCGATGCAACCGTGAGCTGCAGACACCGGCTTGAAGCCTTCGGCATCGACCTCGACGACTACGACACCGAGTCGAACGTCCGCGATCTCGACGCGATCCGTCGAGCTCTCGGGTATGAGCGCTGGAACATCCTGGGCATTAGCTACGGGGCTCGCCTCACGCTGGCAGCATTGCGTTCGTCGCCGGACCGGATCCGGTCGGCGATACTGGACTCCGTCAGCGACGTCACGAGCGGGGGCCTGGCAGCGAGCCAGGAGTCGGCCGAACGAGCGCTCGACCAACTCGTCAGGGGGTGCGCCGAGAGCGAAGCATGTGCTGCCGCACACCCCGACCTCGGCGCCGAGATCGGACTCGTCGAACAGCGATACAACGCTACGCCGATCGTCATCGACGTCGCGGTGGACGACGGCTCCCCACCCGAGACGTTCGTCATCACCGGCGCCGACGCCATGGCCGGGATCTCACAGGCGATGTACAACTCAGCGCTCATCCCCCTCCTCCCCCGGATCATCGGAGGCTTGGCCTCCGGGGACACTTCGGTCGTCCCGGAACTCATTCGACAGAACGTGGCGTTCCACCGCACCATCGCCTGGGCCACGAATCTCAGCGTGAACTGCGCCGACTACGCCGGACTTGGGGCCGGGGCCGACGACGCTGCCATCGCCGACCCCGGGCGCTTCCGAACCTTGCTCACCGAGACGACCTGCGCCGACTGGCCGGTTGAACCGACGGCGAACAACTTCAACTCGCCGGTGACGTCCGACGTTCCCGCCCTCGTCGTCGCCGGACAGTACGACCCTGTCACACCGCCGGCCGGCAGCGAACGCGTCGCCTCGCGCCTGACCAACGCCACGTTCGCGTTGTGGCCGAACCTTGGGCACGGCGTCACCGGCGACGCATGTGCCGAGGAGGTCATGGCCGCGTTCCTCGAACATCCCGGGTCGCCGCTGAACGCCGAGTGCCTCGCCGCGATCTCCGCCCCCGCCTTCGTCTGATGCCAGCACGCGTTCTCTGGCTTTGCGATCTCGGACTGTGGTCAGGAAGTGGCACAGACTGGCAACGTCCGCAAGGCGGACCTTGCGAAGCTTCCAAGTGGTTGCTTCAGAGGCCGAGAACGAAGCGAACGTAGGGATCATCTTCGGGCGGTGAAAGCTCGTCCGCGTCAGGGAAGACGCTCCGGCTGAACGCGAGCGACGCCGCGTTCCGCGGATGGATGAGCCAGCTGACGGACTGCACGCCGCCGGACTGCATCTCGGCGATCACCGCCTCGGTGATCGTTCGAGCGAGTCCGCTCCGTTGGCGGCCCTGGCGGACGGCCACGACCATCAAGTACCGATGAGCAGCGAGGACCCCAACCCGTTCGTGCTCGACTCGCTCGTGGGCGGCCACTGCGACGATCTGGCCATCGTCCTCCGCGACCACAACCCGGCGATCGAAGGCGCGCTCAGCAGGGTCGTCGCTCCAGGCGATGAGCCCACCAACGATCTCGGCGACCTCGTCGAGCCACGGACTCCCGGATCCCGGGTCGAGAGATTCCAGCGCAGCGTCGTCGCCGGCGGTGGCGTTGCGCAGGATCACCTCGAGGAGCGTTGGATGCGCGTCGCCGGCGTGCCCGGTGTCCACTTCTGGGACGGTGTCGGGGTGGCCGTGACCCGTCGCCCGTTGGCGAGGCTCCGGCGGGGCTCCGCGCCCTCGGCGAGCGCGGTCAGGAGCCGCCGCAAAGTCGACCAGCGGGCGTCCAGCCGGTCGTTCTCGATCCGCGAGATGTCGGCCTGGGGAACACCCGAGCGCTCGGCGAGCTCCGACTGTGTCCAGCCGAGGTCGATCCGTCGGGCGCGGATCGACCCGCCGAGTCCGTCGAGCTGTGTGAGTTCGTCCCAAGCGAGCATGCGCACAGTGTATGTGGACTTCCACATCTCGTCACGGAGCATTCGACGTTGCCCCGATCTCGTCCGCAGCCATCCGCTTGGTGCGCCTTGCGCAACAAGCCAGTCTGTGCCACTCCCTGACCACGTCGGATGACGCGGCGATCGAAGCCGTGCGAGGCGCTGAGGCCACGGCTCCGCGACGCTCGCACGTCCACTGAGTGGAAGCGCGAAGGACGAGGCCGGCACGTCACGATGAAGCTCGTCAGCGCGTCGCTCGTGGCCACATGGACACATCTGAGGGCCTGCGGGCGGTCCGTCCGGATGACGGCGACGGTGTTACCGGCGGCGTCCGAACGGGCGGGCCCGGGAGGACACCCAGGAACGGCTCTGTCTCCAGCGTGACCGGCTCACATCCTGAGATGCCGGCTCTTCGGACAAGTCACTTCCCGGATCCAAGCGCCACGCTAGAACCCAACGCCGCTCCCGGCCACCGATCCGATCTTCGGGCCTCGCCCCGCCGACCAAGGCCGCCAGCCGGGTTGGCCACCCCTGACCAAGCTCGCGGTCGGCTGATGGTAAGGGGTGACCACGTTCAGTCCGCACCGATCAACGCGAGATTCTTCGCGCGAGGTGTCAGTCTCTGCGCACTTAGGTAGGGCATGGAACAGCCATCGCTCTTCGACCCCGACCCGATCCTGCTGACGATCCCGGAGGCAGCCCACAAGCTCGGCATCGGCCGCACCCTCACCTACGAGCTGATCGCCGCCGGTGAGCTGGAGGTGGTGCACATCAACCGGGCGGCGCGCGTCCCCCTCGACGCGCTGCACGGTTTCGTGGAGCGGTGCCGGGCCGGCGCCCATGTCACGACCAACCGGTAGCGTCTGACCATGGCGTCGATCCGACGACTCACCACCTCCGCCGGCGCCGCCCGCTACGAGATCCGCTGGCGTCCCGCTCCCGGCCAGGCAGAGCGGTCCCGCCGCTTCGCATCGCTGGAAACGGCGCGTGCGTTCAAGGCGCAGACCGAGGCGGCACAGACCCGGGGCGTCGTCTACAACCCTACCGGTGGTCGTGTCACGTTCCGCCGCTACGCCGAACAGTGGCTCGAGGGCCGGCCGCTGGCCGAGACGACTCGGGACAACTACGCCGAGACGCTCGAGCGTCACGTGTACCCGACCTTCGCCGGGACACCCATCGGCAAGCTCACCGCTGACGAGATCCGCCGTTGGCATCGCCCCCTGCGGGAGCGCATTCCGTCCACTGCGTCCCGCGCCTATCGGATCATGCACGCCGTCTTGGCCACCGCTGTCGACGACGAGCTGATTCCCCGCAACCCGTGCCGCATCAAGGGCGCCAGCTCCGACCCCCGCAACGAGCGCACGTTCGTGCCGGCCGAGGTCGTGCTCGCCCTGGCCGATATCGCCGATCGGCGCATCCGGGCGATGATCCTCGTCGCCGGCTTCGGCGGGCTGCGCTACGGCGAGCTTCGGGGTCTGCGCCTCCGGCACTACGACCGGCTCAAGGCGACCCTCACCGTGCGCGAGGCCATCGACAAGCGAAGCCGGCGCAAGGCACCCAAGACCGAGTCGAGCCAGCGGACGGTGGTGCTCCCCCGTTTCGTGCTCGACGCCATCGACGAGCATCTGACCGAGTTCGTCGTCGGCGACCCCGACAGTCCGCTGTTCCCCGGTGAGGCGGGCGGAATCATCAGCGATGGCTGGTTCCAGCGTGAATGGCGTCTAGCGAAGCGCACGCTCGGCCTGCCCGAGATGCACTTCCACGATCTACGCCACACCGCCGGGACCATCGCCACCCAGCAGGGGGCGACGATGAAGGAGGTCATGGCCCGCCTCGGCCACTCGACCACCTCGGCCGCCATCCGCTACCAGAAGGCCGCAGCCGACCGGGACCAGGTGATCGCCGACAAGCTCGACGACTTGGTCGCGGGCCTGCGAACTGCTGCGAACGCCGACGGTGAATCCTCCAGGCCCGCGCCGCCCGCGGGATTTCCGCGGGGCGCAGGCTTGTCACGTCAGCAGCAATCGGGCCCGAAAACCCAAGAATCCCCTGCAATCGCAGGGGATTCTCTGGAGCACCCCCAACGGGATTCGAACCCGTGCCGCCACCTTGAGAGGGATCGGCAACGGCGATTCGGTCGGCGTCGAACGCGGCGGCTGACTGCGCGAGAGCCCTTGTCGCACAAGGGTTTCATGGCGTCGGGTCGTTGACCTCGTCGGGCCGAGGTGGGCACAATCTGTGCACAAACCCGTCGAAGCTCCCGGGTGTGTGATCTGGTGTCGTCGAGCTTCCTTCTGTCTCTGGGCGTTGGTGCCCGAAGGAGGAAGTTTCGACATGGCCGGCAGCCGCCGCTACCGCAAACCCCTCGTGTCGTTCGAGTTCGGCACCCGCATCTACGCGCCCACCACGGCCGAGCCGCGCTACCGGGTGGTCTCCCCCGGCGTCGACGGAGTGAGGGTGAGTCAGAAGTTCACGACCGAGGACGCCGCGCGTTCCAGGGCGCGCGAACTCGAGAAGCTCCAGTCCTCGTCCTCGATGACGCCCGGCCGCCTGCCCGCGCCGTCGAACGTAGGCGGCCTGATCGACCGCTACGTCGCCAGCCTCGGGTCACGCTCGACCCGCTACGCCGAACGACAGGAGTACCTGCTGCGCATGTGGGTGCGTCCGGTGCTCGGCGACCTAGCGCTCACGACGTGGTCACCCGCCGACTCCGAGACGGTGCTCGACCGCGCCCGCAAGCGCCTCGCGCCGTCGACGGTGCAGAACCTCGGCTCGGCCATGCGGGCGCTCGTGACGTTCTCTCACAAGAACCGGTGGCTGGCCCGCGACACCGATCCGATGTGGCTCGTTCGCTACAGCCCGAGCGCCGAGGTCCAAGGCCAGGCAGTCGGCTTCGTGCCGCGCTCGTCGCTGCCCACCGACGAGGAGTGCAACCGGATGTTCAAGGCGCTCGACGCCGCTGGCCATCCGGACTGGGCGCTCGCCATGCGGCTCAAGCACCGCTCGGGCCTGCGCTGGGGTGAACTGATCGCCCTCCGGCCGGTCGACCTGGACTTCGACCCGCAGCGAGTCATCCGGGTCCATCGAGCAGTCGAGCAGTCCCGCCAGGGGCTCGCGATCAAGGGCACCAAGAACCGCCAGCGTCGCGTGACGACGTTCCCCGCCAGCCTCGTCGAGCCGCTCGAAGGGTGGTCGTCTCGCGTCGAGCTCGAGCGCGGTCCCGAGGGGTTGCTGTTCCCCGGCAAGGACGGCGACTTCGCCAATCGGCGCTGGTTCCAGCGAGTCTGGGCGCGTGCCGCCCGCGAAGCCGGCTGGCCGATGAAGCGCCCGACCGCCGCGGTCTGGCACCCCCACGACCTGCGTCACGTCGCGGCCTGCTGGATGCTCTTCGACGTCGGTCTCGACCCGGCGGTGGTCGCCACCCTGCTCGGCCACGCCAACGCCGCGTTCACCCTCAGCCGCTACGTCGGCGTCCGTGGCGACCTCGGTGCGACGGTCACTGCGGCCACGGAGGACTGGTGAGCACATCGGCGTGTTGAGGTCGTGCTCCGTTGGGCCGATACTGCTTGCACGCCCGATGGTGCTGCTCCTTCGGGAAGGGATCCCGGAGGGCCAGACCGAGGATCTACGGATCGCCTAGGTCGGGAGCCGGGGCTTTCGTCTTCTCACGCGTAGATGAACCCGTAGGTCTTCAGAGGCGAGCGAGCAGCTCCGCTCTGATGAGGGCGGCCGCGGCATCGATGTCGTAGTCGCCGGGCACCTCGGTGAGCGCCGCGACGTCACCACGGAAACCGGCGTGGGATACGTGCTCGGCCAGCGTCGCTTCGGCCGCTGCTCGGTCGTAGCCGTCGGGCCGGTACGGGGCAAAGCAGGCGACGATCTCGTCGGGGTCGAGGCGCATCTCCGTCAGCGCCAGCCAGAGGTCGAACAGGTCGCGCCCCTTGCGGCGTTGGTGGAGCGCTCGCAGCTTGGTCGCCACCAGCTCCGGCGAGGCGAAGGTCTGCACGTCGGCCCGGCCGCTCCACCAAGGCGATTCGACCGTGTGCGGGAGCCGGATGAGGGGTCGGGCCGGACCGGTCTCGTAGGTGTTGATCTCGACCTTGACTCGCATCGGCGCGCCCGAGCTGAACGTGCTCCGGAATTGGACCTTGGGGTGCTGGGAGACCTGGGTGCGCGCCTCGAGGTCGAGTAGGTCGCCGACCTCGCGCAGCGCGTCGAGCACGGGGCCAATCCCGCTGCTGGTCACCCGCACGTAGTCGAGATCCTCGCTGTAGCGGCGCGGGGTCGACAGGTGGAGCTTGTGAAGGCAGGTGCCTCCCCGGAACACCAGCTCGTCGCCGAGCAGCGGATGGTTGGCGATCTCCACGATCAGCCGCGACAGCACGAGGTCTTGTTCGACCTGCTCTCGTGTCGGCCAAGGTGCGTTCTTCGCCCATCGGGTGATGTGACCTGCGGGGATCACGCTTCAGGCTCCACGGATGAGTTGATGATCAGTCCCCAGTCGGCATCGATCGAGCATCGACGGCCACCGTGAGGGTCAAGCATGGTCGGCGCTGAAGCGGTGGCCAGCCCACGGAGTCCGCTCACGTCGAGGTCGGTGAACCGCTCGAGCATCCACCCGACGCGTCGCAGCGCCGAGACGGACGACGATCCGGCAGCGGCCGCCAGCGCGGCGATGTCGAGCGTGCCTTCCTCGGCCAGCTCCACGAGCACGGTGGCCACGTTGTCGAGCCCGCCCCCGTCGGCGGGCCGGGACGCCAGGTCGAGCACCGTCGCCTCCGGCGTGGACACGACGAGGTAGCCCGTCGGGGTGGTGAGCTCCTCGGTTGGTACCTCGGCGAGCCGTGACCGTGCGTGGAAGCTCAGTCGCGTCCGGCCGTTGCGACGGTCCGCGAGCGGCCGTTCGACCATCACCTGGAACACCTGTGGCCGTTGGTGCGCCGCTCCATGCAGCTCGGCAGCCGACAGCAGACCGACGTAGTAGCGGCGGTCGAGGTGGCGCATCATCGCGTCGACGAAGTGCGTGGCTGGCACCGAACCCCACGTACGGAACTCCGGTGGGATCGGTACGTAGAAGCCCCGCGCCGGCGAGAAGATCTGCCCACGATCCGCCAGCCGTTTCAGGCCGGGGTAGACGTGGGCCAGTGGGATCCCCGCGGCCTGCGCTGCTTCGGACGCGGTGAACCAGCTCGTGCCCTCCGACAACAGGTGGTCGGGCAGATCGCGCAGCATGGTTCGGGCCACCTCGCCAGCATTGCGACGGGAGTCGTGATTGTCAATAGTTTCGCGATTCTTCTGTTCTACGTAAGAATCACCAATATCTTGCGTTAGCTCGGTCAAGAAGGTGCGAGGCGACCAGGGCGGCCAGCTCGCGGTCGGGGAAGGTGTGGGGTGACCCCCATAATGGTCACTTAGCGATCGACAAGTGACCACGACGGGGTATCATGGCTCCATGAGCAGCCCACTGACGATCAACCCGGCCCACCTGTCGGATGGCGATTGGGAGACCATCCGCGCCTTCCTGAACGCGGCGAGGGACAGGGGTGAGGTCGTCGAGTTCTCGTCTCGGGTGGAGTTGCTCACCCCAGCAGACGTGGCCAAGCGGCTCGGCATGTCACGGTCGACGGTCCTCCGCCGGATCGCAGATGGCGACCTGAAGGCGACGAAGGTCGGCACTCACCACCGGATTCCGCTCGTCGAGTTCGAGCGGTACAGCCACGAGCTCATGCGTCGGATGGCCGAAGCCAGTGCGGAGGACATCGAGGCCGAGCTCTTCGGTGGCTGACACCGTCGTCTTCCTCGATGCCAACGTGCTGGCATCGCCGGTCACGCGCACGCTGGTGCTGGCAGGAGGCCGGGCCGACGGCCTCCTGTTGATGTGGTCTGCCCACGTCGAGGCCGAAGCCGACCGACACGCTCGTGGTGTTTCGTCGCGGACGTCCGTGGTGCGACGGGACATCCTCGGCATGGAGCTGTCCGAGCCCGCTCCCACGACCGAGGGCCTGCTGACGGCCAGCGCCGAGGATCGACAGGTACTCGCGGATGCCGTGTTGGCCGGTGCGCGGTTCCTCATCACCACCGACGTGGACGACTTCGCCCCTGGAGGACCTCCGGGCACATGGGTTGAGTGCGGTGAACCCGGACTACTTCATGGCGCTCCGTTTCAGCGAGCACGCATACAGGGAAGGCGTGCGCACCCTTGCCGAGGTGGCGAAGAACCCGTCCAGAACCGAAGCCGAGGTCCACGCCATGCTCGGCCGGCGCCACCCCCACGTGACGGCACGATTCGCCGACGCCTACGAGACGCCTCCGGTCGCCGCAGACCTCGACCAACCGAGCGTGCTCGTACGCGGCGCGGTCTGCGTGCGTTGCGCGGCGAAGCTCAGGGTCAGCAAGCACCTGACCAACGGCCTGTGCAGTGACCACCAGGCTTGAAGTTGAGCCGGTCCCGGCCAGGCCGTTGCGAACCTGGGTCCTTCGATCATCGCTTTGGCCGCTAGACGAAAACGCTACCGCTTTCGGTAGAGAGTTCGTCGTCCCCGCCCCGAGGCACAAGGCGGTCGTCGCTGTGGCCATGCCCTCGCTGTCGCAAGACGCGCCAGGGGGACCGCTCGGATGGACGATCCCCTCTTCGTAGGGCCCGCGAGACCGTGCCGCCGCTGCGTGTCCGATTCGCTCACGAGCAGCGCCACGGGAGGACCCTCGCCCCACCCGAAGAACCGTGTAGTCCGCCAGGTCACTTCGTGCTGAGCAGCAGATCCGGCGCGCACACATTTGCAGGTTTCCCTCCCGGGAAACCTGCTCGGTGGCCTGGCGGACCGGTGTGCGCATCATCGACCTCGACCGCATGCGCGGTGACCTGGCCTCGTGTCCTCGCGTTCCGGCGCAGCTGATCACCGTCGGCCATGCCCCGATGGGCGACGATGCGCCCGTCTTCCGGCCCAAACGGGAGGTCGCGCGGGAGGTCGGACGGTAGACGGGAGGCCGAACGGGAGGTGCAGCGGGAGATCGAACGGGAGTAGGCCGAGATCGGGAGCGCCAGAAGGGGCTACCGGCAGGACGCCCACCTTCGTGTTCGACCGGGCGCTCCACGAGCCTCGGGGCTCGACCGGCAGCGAACGAGGCCAACGAGATGATCACGCGGCGACAGGACCGTTCCAGCCATCGGGCCGAGCGTTTCCCGCATGTGCCAACGGGAGGTCCAGCAGGTGCCCCGGGAGGGGAACCTGCAAATGTGTGCGCGCCGGATCTGCCGCATCGCGACGACGTGAGCGAACAAGTGCTTCGGCTTCAGGCGGGGGTCCAGGCGCATCCTGGAGCGGGCCCGCATTGCGGTCGCCGGGCAGGCGGGAAGTGCGGCAGGAGGCCGAACAGGTTGACCGGGAGGGAAACCTGTCAATGTGTGCGCGCCGGATCTGCCGTTCTCGGCGCGCGTCGGATGCACAGCCGGCAGGGCTTCCGCGTCGGCCATGCGGCCCGAGCGGGAGGTGCCGTGAGAGCGTGAGGTGAGCGACTTGGATCCCTGACCGTTCAGCGCATCGCTGCGGATCCTGAGTGAACGGCTTCAACAGCCGGAAGACGTACGCTCGATGTCGGCGTCGACGCCTGAGGAGCGCAAGATGGGGGCGGATTCGCCGACAAGTGGGGACTGGTTCGTCGTCGCCAACGCGGTGACCGGACTGAGAGCTCCCGAAGGAGCGGACGGAATCCACCGGTTCATCGTGAAGTCCGCGTGGCCCGGGCCTCGTGTCACCCTGCTGCCGCGCTCGACCACCTGGGCGGAGGGCCGCTTCCATGAGAAGCACGGAGGCGCCTGCGGATCGGAGACCTGCCGCCTCGACTCCGATGCTCGGATCTCCACTGACGTGAGACACGTCGACGTCTCCCAACTCGACGACTTCTCCTGCACCGAGCCGGACGAAGATGTCATCGAGTGGGCCATGTCGGTCGAACCTCCCCCGATGATCAAGCGAGGCCGCCGATGAGCGACCCGCAACTCGACATCCTTCGCGCTGAGTCGGCCGCGGTCCGGCTCGGACCCGAATGGCTCGCAGAAATCCGCCAGGCGTGTGCCGAGGTGAGCCACCGGTTCGACCCGGGGGTGTACGGCGTGACCGAAGCCACCTGGTCGGTGAGCGAGCTCGAGGACCTCGTTCAGGACGTCACCGTCGAGCACCTGCTACGTCAGGGCCAGCTCGACTACATCCTCGACGTCGCGGACACCATCAACGACGTCCGGCGGCTGTTGCGCCACCAGGTACGTCGCGCCCTGGTCAGACGACGTCGGCTCACCGTGATCGATCGACTCATCAGTCGGATCTCCGCGACTCTTCGCGAGGAGTACGAGAGCATCTTGGGAGTCGCACCGCTCCGATACCGGCCGCCGGGCACCGATCTGACCCCCGTGCCACCAACCGATGCGGGTCTGCGCCGTGCCTCGGCGGCGGTGCGGCTGCTGCCGACGTCTGCCGCAGCGGGGGATCGGGCACCTGCCGTATTTCGGTCGGAGGTGCTCGACATCGTCGTAGCGAAGTCCTTCGAAGCGGCCGAGACGAGCCTGTCGCTTGCGGATTTCGACCGGATTCTCAGCAACGCGTTGACATCTTGGGTTCCCGTCGTCCTTGAACTCACTGAGGATGTCTTGGTCGAGGCCCCCGACGAGCTCGGTCCCGCACTGGAGCAGACAGCGACGATGATCATCGACGACTTGAACGAGGAAGCGAGGCTGGTGCTGCGCACGAAGCTCTCGGGGGCGTCCGATTCCGAGCTGGCATCCCGCCTCGGCGTCACTCGTCCGACGGCTGCAAAGCGTAAGACCGAGGCGTTCGCCGCGCTGCGCGACAGCTGGACGTCCTCTGCACCGGATGCGACCTCGATGGAGCAGTCACACCTTGCCCAGCTGTTGTACCTCCAGCTCCTCAAGGAGGGCGGCGATGAGTGACGTGCCTGCGTGGCTCACCGAAGCGGTCGTCTCCGCGCCGGGCGACAGCGACCCAGCACTGCGTGAGGAATCACCTGTCGATGTCCTCCCGGGTGACATCTGCACGGTGGCGCCCTTCGGCCGCAGCGAGGGGCCGCGTCGCCTCTTCCTGGTCGTCGAAGCAGGCGACGGTTGGTGCGAGGGCATGATCGCCAGTGTCGAGACGGAACTGGCAACCGAGGTCGACGTTCTGCTGCCAGCTGCGGAGACCGGCCTCGGCTACCCGATCGCCATCCACACGCGATACCTCGGACCCGTCTGGACGACTCAGGTTCAGCGCAGAGTTGGTGCGGTCGCGGCTGACACCCTCGCGGAGATCGAACGCTTGGCCTGGAACGACGAGGCGCAGGTGGCCGTCCGTGTCGGGCTGCCACTGCAGCCGGAAGACATCGACTCGCGGTATCCCGCGCTTCGATCGCTGTCGGCAGAACTCAATGCCTTGACCGATCACTGCCGGCGCCGCCGGGGTGAGCTCGATCAGCCGGTCCTCGATCCGGCGCTGGCTGACGTCGTCGTGCTACAGGCGTTGCTGGCAGAGCGGGGCTGGGAGCTGAAGGTCGGCTCCGCTCTGAGCACCCCGGCTTTCAGGGACCGCCTCCTTGTCGCGCTCCCACTGCTGTCACCTGACGAGCGTCGCGCGGTCATGCCGTTACTCGAGCGGGCCACCGTCGCTGATCCTGCTCCCGCGGTCGCGGTAGATGCGATGCCAGCGTTGGCTGGTCATTCGCAGCCAGATGCGCTCGGTCGGACGGTTGCTTCGCGTGCTGAGGGAACGGTGGTGACGGTCCTCTCACATTGGCGCTGTTGGCATAAGTCGCCGAGTGGGCCAGCTCGCGTCCAAATCGCAGCTCGTGAGGAGTGGATCGTGTTCGAGTCCTTCAGCGATGTCCCCCTGGCTGAGGTTGCGTGATGGCTGAGCAGAGGTTTGACCCCCGGGCGCCACGGCTCACCCGCTTGAGCGGGATCGAGCTGCGCAACTTCAAGTCGGTTCGTGCAGACGGGGCCACACTTCGCCCCCTCACCTTGATCGCTGGCGCGAACTCGGCAGGCAAGAGCACTCTCATCCAGGCGATCCTCGCGTTGACCCAGGTGTCTCGACGCCGAATCGACGGACGACGGTTCCCGCTCAACGATGAGCTCGCACGACTCGGGTCGTTCGCATCACTCCGCCACCAAGGTTCCGACGCGGCTGAGCCGGTTGTCCTGGGCGCGAGGTTTGCGTCGGACGAACGCGACGTTCGCCGTAACACCGAGATCCGTTCGCGGATCGGGGGACCGGCATTCGAGCCTGAGCGCAGCCGTGAGGCACTCCCCGTTGATGTGAAATGGGCCGTTGAATTGGACTCATCCGTTGAAGACCAGATCGGTTCGGCCCAGATCTCGGCGCTCGATGTAGCCATCACCGGTCAAGGTCTGGACTTCTCCAGTCGCATCGAACGCACCGCTGAGGCATCGGCCATTCGAACGCATCGTGACGATGTCGACGACGCCCGAACTTTCAGCGGCACTGTCCGCTCGGGAGCCTCGGCGACGCCGGTTCTTGATGCCTTCATCTCCAGCGGCCAAGCACTGACGTTCTTCGGCATACCTCCGGAAGCGCCGATTCGCGTCCGTGATTGGTTCCTGGGAATCCAGGATCAGGACTTGGATGACCCACCGGCCCCCGAGTTCGCGCTCGACAGGGTTCAGGCTGTGCAGCAGGCGGCTTGGGCAGTACGGGAGGACGTGCCGCCGCCACCCGAGTTCGTCTCGTGGTATCGCTCGATGGATCAACTGAGCCAGGAGTCGGTTGAATCTGATGTCCTAATAGCCTTCGAAGCGGACCGAAGGCGACCGAGCGCAACCCGAGGCGGTGTCGAACGACTGGATGGGCGGGCACCGGCCTGGCTCGGGGGAGCTCAACGGGCCTGCGCCCGGTACCTGGCTACTCAGGTGAGGTACGTCGGCCCACTTCGACAGGCCCCGCACCGCCCGTTCGGCACCGCGCCCGATCCAGACGCTGGTGACGTGGGCGTCGCCGGTCAGTACGTGGCTGCGGTGATGCAGGCCAACCGTTCACTCAAGCGCAGGTTTCCGTTGCCGCCGAATCCGTCGATGGGCCGAGACGACGCGGTCACGACCCTTGAGGACGCGGTGAACCGTTGGCTGGGCTTTCTCGACCTGGCCACTTCTCTCGCCATTCGAGAGGACACGCCGTTGGTGCTCGGCATCGACGTCGTCCCGCCAGGACTCGGCAAGGCGGTGCCACTCGGGTCGGTCGGTGTCGGTGTCAGCCAGGTCCTTCCCATCATCGTCCAGTGCTTGGTCGCCGGCCCCGGGGCGCTGGTCGTGCTCGAACAACCGGAGCTTCACCTCCACCCGGCCGCGCAACAACGCCTCGCGGACTTCCTCCTGGCCTGCACGTCCTGGGGCCAGAACATCGTCGTGGAGTCACACAGCGAGTATCTCGTCCTCCGCCTGCGGCGCCGCATCGCCGAAGACTCGTCGGACACGCTCCGTTCGCAGGTCTCGATCCTCTTCGCGGAGCGGGATACGAGCGGGGCGACGAGATACCGGGATGTGGAGCTCACCCCCACCGGCGGTGTCGTCGAGTGGCCTGCGGGGTTCTTCGACCAGGGGCCGGACGAAGCGCATCAACTCTTGATTGCTGCGGCCGAGCGCCAGCGCTCCCAGGAAGGTCTGAACGATGCGGACCGATGACATCGCCGATGTGAAGCGCACGCTCTGGTCCGCTGCGGACGAGGTTCGAGCCAACTCGCGGCTGACCCCCGCAGAGTTTCGGGGACCGGCGCTCGGACTCATCTTCCTCGCCTACGCCGAGCAGCGCTTCGAGGCCGTGCGCCCTGAGCTTGAGGCCGAGGCCTCGGTGCGCAATCCGGTGACGCCGGACGACTACCGCGCTCGTTCGGTGCTGTACCTCGCCGAGGAGGCGCGGCTGTCGTTCTTGGTTCGTCTGCCCGAGCAGGAGGATCTCGGCGCGGCTTTGGACACCGCGATGCGGCTCGTCGAGGCGCACAACCCCGAACTGAAGGATGTCTTGCCGAAGGCTTACCAACGGGTTGAGCGCTCCACCCTGACCGAGATGCTTCGGCTGTTCTCGCCGCTACCCCGCAAACTGTCGGGCGACGCCTTCGGGTTGATCTATGAGGACTTCCTCTCCAACTTCGCCATGGCCGAGGGCCGCCTCGGCGGCGAGTTCTTCACGCCGTACTCCATCGTGCGGCTCATCGTGGAGGTCATCGAGCCGTTCCACGGCAAGGTCTACGACCCCGCTTGCGGATCGGGCGGCATGTTTGTGCAGTGCGCCAAGTTCGTCGAGCGCCACGCCGGTTCGGCCACCCGCGAGCTGTCGGTCTACGGCCAGGAGCAGAAGGAAGTCACCGTCCCCCTTGCCAAGATGAACCTCGCGCTCCATGGGCTCTCAGGAGATATTCGCCTCGGCAACAGCTACTACGACGACCTCCATGACGCCGCGGGTCGATTCGACTTCGTCATGGCCAACCCGCCGTTCAACGTCAACGGAATCGACAAGGACAAGCTCGCCGGCGACAGGCGGTTTCCCTTCGGCCTCCCCAAGACCGACAACGGCAACTACCTGTGGATCCAGCAGTTCTACGCCGCCCTCAACGACGGCGGGCGGGCGGGGTTCGTCATGGCCAACTCGGCGGGCGACGCCGGCCACTCGGAGAAGGAGATCCGCCGCCAGCTGGTCGAGTCCGGCGCTGTCGACGTGATGGTCGCCATCGGGACCAACTTCTTCTACACGGTAACCCTCCCGGTGACCCTCTGGTTCCTCGACAAGGGCAAGGCCGGGACCGCTCGCGAGGACACGGTGCTGTTCATCGACGCCCGCCAGACCTTCCGCCAGATCGACCGGGCCCACCGCGACTTCCTGCCCGAGCAGATCGAGCTGCTGGCCAACATCGTCCGCCTCTATCGGGGTGAGGCCGCGGAAGCTGTAGACGGCAGTGAAGCCTTGCTAATGGAGCACTTCCCCGACAACACCTACGTCGACGTCGCCGGTCTCTGCAAGGTCGCCACCCGAGCCGAGATCGAAGCGCGCGGTTGGAAACTCAATCCCTCCTACTACGTCGCTTCGGCTCTCACCACACCGACGAACTACGAGGCTGCGGCGCAGTTCATCGCCCTCCACGAGCGTTTCACTCTCCTGAGTGCGCAAGTCGACGCTCAACAGGCAACCCTCGTCCATGTCCTCGACGAAGTCGCTCAGACGATGGAGTTCTGATCATGACCTGGGAGACGAGGACGCTTGGGGAGCTCGGCGACGTCTCCAGGGGTCGATCGCGTCACCGCCCACGGAACGATCCATCGCTGTATGGGGGCGACGTCCCGTTCGTGCAGACTGGTGACGTCAAGGCGGCAGTGCTCCACCTCAGGACGTTCAAGCAGACCTACAACGAAGCAGGACTTGCGCAGAGCCGGCTGTGGGACTCCGGCACCGTGTGCCTCACCATCGCTGCGAACATCGCAGAGACGGCAATCCTTGCGATTCCAGCGTGCTTCCCGGACAGTGTCGTCGGCATCACGGTCGATGAGTCAGAGGCCGACCGATACTTCGTGAAGTACCTCGTTGATTTCATGCGTCGAGAGATGACTTCGGTCGCTCGGGGCGCGACGCAAGACAACCTCTCACTGGCCAAACTGCTGGAGTTTGAGTTCCTTTGTCCTCCACTCGCGGTACAGGTCAGGATCGCTGGCGTACTGCGGTCGCTCGACGAATTCATCGAGGCCGCCCACGCTGAGTGCGACGCCATGCACCAGTGGCTCGACCACCTCTTCGAAATGACGTTTCCAGAGGTAGGTGAGGGGGAACGGCTTGACACGGTCGTGGACTTCGCCCGCGGTGTTGAGCCCGGCAGCGCTGCCTATGTCGTCTCACAGAACGAGTCAACAAGTCCGTTTGCACGGGTAGCGGACCTGGCGTCGACAGACCTGCCCGACACCTTCGTCCCGACGGAGCTACTCGGTGATGCTGTCGCAGAACCCGCCGACATTCTCGTCTCGTTCGACGGTACGCCGGGTCGGGTTCGAATTGGCCATGCGGGCGGGTTCTCGTCAGGAATCCGGAGGCTCCATTCCGCCTCGGATGTGCTCACTTGGGGCTTCCTCTACTGTTTGATGCGCAGCCGCGAGATTCAGGCGGTGATCTCAGCCCATTCAACTGGCACGACGATCCTTCACGCTTCGTCAGCGATTCCCGAACTTCGCCTGCCAGCGAGTGCCACGACGGCGGCCATCAAGCAGTTTGAGCGGCCAGCATCCCGTCTGCTGCAGCGGTACCTGGCACGGATCGACCAGGTACGGACTGCAGCCGCCATGCGTGAGGTGCTGCTACCCAAGCTCGTGTCCGGGGATATCGACGTTTCCGACCTCGACATCGGCGCCCCGACCGGAGACGCTGCGACGTGAACCCGCCGGGCCGGTACTCGGAGGCGGGGCTGGTCGAGGAGCCGGCGCTCGAGTTGCTGGCCGAGCTCGGCTGGGAGGTCGTCAACGCGTTCAGCGAGACGTTCGGGTCGGCGGGGACGCTCGGGCGGGACTCGATGCACGAGGTGGTGCTGGTCCATCGGCTGCGCGACGCCATCCGGCTGCTGAACCCCGGGGTTCCCGAGCACGTCCGCGAGGAGGCCCTGGCGGCGGTCAAGAAGGACCGGTCGGTGATGAACCGGGTGCGGGCCAACCGCGAGGTCCACGAGCTGTTGCGGGACGGGTACCGGACGGAGTGGACCGACGAGCGGGGCGACAAGCAGTTCGCCACCGTGCGGTTCGTCGACTATCTCGACTCGACGAAGAACGACTGGCTGGCGGCGTCGCAGGTGTGGGTGGCGGGCGACCTGCACCGTCGCCGCACCGACGTGCTGCTATTCGTCAATGGCATCCCGCTGGTGTCGCTGGAGTTCAAGGAGCCGAACCGCCCTGCGAAGGCAGCGTTCGACGAGAACATCACCGACTACCGCGACACGATCCCGCAGCTCTTCGTTCCCAACGGGTTCGTCATCTGCTCGAACGGGTCGGAGGCCAAGGTCGGCTCCACCTACGCGCCCTGGGAGTTCTTCGGCGACTGGAAGGTCATCGATGCCGACGGCAATCGGGGCGTGATCGCCCTCGAGACCGCGATCCGAGGCACCTGCGCCCACGATCGTCTGCTGGACCTGGTGGAGAACTTCACCGCCTTCATCGAAAAGCCTGGAGGGCTGATCAAGGTGGTGGCCCGCAACCACCAGCTCCTCGGCGTCAACGCCGCGATCGAGAACCTGCTGCGGGTGCGGGCGGCTGGAGAGAAGCGCCTCGGCGTGTTCTGGCACACGCAGGGCTCCGGCAAGAGCTTGTCGATGCTGTGGTTCACCCAGAAGGTTCTGCGCCGCATTCCCGGCGCCTGGACCTTCGTGATGGTGACCGACCGCACGGAGCTCGACACCCAGCTCCACGGCGAGTTCGCCGACGCCGGAGCGATCCCCGCCGAAGCGCAGGTGCACGCCACCTCCGCGGCGCACCTGCGCGAGCTCCTCGCCGCGGACCACCGGTACGTGTTCACGCTGATCCACAAGTTCCGCCTCGACGTCAAGGCGGGCGAGACGACCATGCCGGTGCTGTCGGACCGCTCGGATGTGATCGTGATCACCGACGAGGCGCATCGCAGCCAGTACGACACCCTGGCGTTGAACATGCGCCAGGCGCTGCCCAACGCGGCGTTTATGGGTTTCACCGGCACGCCGCTGATCGCTGGGGAGGAGCTGACCCGCCAGCAGTTCGGCGACTACGTGTCGATCTACAACTTCCGCGACGCCATCGAGGACGGCTCGACGGTACCGCTCTACTACGAGAACCGCATCCCCGAACTCCAGCTCGTCAACGACGACTTCTCCGACGAGCTCACCGCCCTGCTCGAGGACGCCGAACTCGACGAGGACGCCGAGGGCCAGCTCGCCCGCCGCTTCGGACGGGAGTACACGCTCCTGACCCGCCCCGAACGGCTCCGGACCATCGCCCGTGACCTCGTCGCCCACTTCGTCGGACGGGGTTTCACCGGCAAGGCCATGTACGTGGGGGTCGACAAGGCGGCCGCGGTGCGGATGTACGAGTACGTGCATGAGGCGTGGGCCGAGCATCGAGCCGAGCTCCAGGCCCAGCACGACGCCCTGCCGGAATTGGAACGCCCGTGGCTGGCCAGCCGCCTGGCGCTCATGGACTCGACAGACATGGCCGTGGTGGTTTCGCAGGCCCAGAACGAGATCGCCCACCTGGAACGCCAGGGGCTCGACATCAAGCCGCACCGCAAGCGGATGAACGAGGAGGACCTGGCCGAGAAGTTCAAGGCGGCGGACGACCCGTTGCGGATCGTGTTCGTGTGCGCCATGTGGATGACCGGCTTCGACGCGCCGAGCGTGTCAACCATCTACCTCGACCGGCCCATGCGGAACCACACGCTGATGCAGACGATCGCCCGCGCCAACCGGGTGTTCCCCGAGAAGGACAACGGCCTGATCGTCGACTACATCGGCGTGTTCCGGAACCTCGAGAAGGCCCTCGCGATCTACGGCGCCGCCAACGCCGAGGCCGGCGTCGACTCCCCGATCCAACACGTTGACGCGCTGGTCGTCGCGCTGGGGGAGGCGATTGACCAGGTGGTAGGGCTGTGCTCGTCCGCTGGCGTCGACCTGCCAGCGATGCGGGACGCGACGGGGTTCGAGCACATCGCGTTGCGCGACGCCGCCGTCGAGGCGCTGCTGGCCGACGAGGAGCGACGGGCGGCGTTCCTGGCCGCGGCCCGCCACGTGCGCAAGCTGTTCAAGGCCCTGCTGCCCGACCCGGCCGCCGCTGCCCAGCAGCACACCGTGGCGGCGATCCGGGTGCTGGCCGAACGGCTCCTCGACCTGGCCCGGCCCCCCGCCGCCGACCTCGACGAGGTCGCCGATGCCGTGGACGAACTGCTCGACCGCTCTGTCGGCGCCGAGGAGTACGTCATCCGGGCCGCGGCCGAGGGCAGCGAACCGGACGCGCTCATCGACCTCTCCCAGATCGACTTCGACGCCCTCGCCGCACGGTTCGCCGGCCGCAAGCGGGCCGAGACCGACCGGCTCGCCGCGTTGCTCAAGCAGCGGGCCGTCGCTGCCGCGACCCGCAACCCGACCCGCTTCGACCTGGTAGAGAGGATCGAGGAGCTGATCGCCGAGTACAACGCCGGCAGCCTCAACATCGACGAGTACCTACGCCGCCTTATCGAGCTGTCCCAGTCCCTCACCGAGGAGGAACAGCGGGCCGTCATCGAAGGGCTCACCGAGGAGGAGCTGGCGATCTTCGACCTGCTCACCAAGCCCGAGCCGGTGCTCACCGACGACGAGCGGGAGGTCGTGAAGGCGAGCGCCAAGCGGTTGTTGGGGCACCTCCACGACAAGCTCGTCCTCGACTGGCGTCGCAAGGCTGCCACTACGGCTGACGTGCGGTCGTCGATCAAGCGCATCCTCGACGAAGACCTTCCCGCCGATCCATATCCGCCCGAGGTGTTCGACGCCAAGGTCCAGTCCGTCTTCGACCACGTCGCCACCGCCTACGGCGACGACGGCCACAGCGTCTATGACGGGACATCTGTCGAGCCGGTCACCCCGGTCGGTGGTGTCGCCATCGTCCCAGCCGGGTCCGTCACCGCCGCGGCGCTCACCGAGGAGGTCGTCGAGCAGCTCCGCACCGACGCCGAGTTCGTGGCGCTCGTGGCCGAAAAGCTCGGCCTGACGGGCAGGCCCGAGCTTCGGACCATCGAGGAGCTGATCGACAACGACGAGGACTACGCCGTCGAGTTCAAGTCGACCGCGCGCTGGGACCTCCGCGAGAGCCAGCCGAGCAAGGCCATGGAGGACGCCATCGTCAAGACGGTCGCCGGCTTCCTGAACACCGACGGCGGCACCCTGCTGATCGGGATCGGTCCCGATCGCTCGGTCGTGGGCCTGGCCCATGACTACGAGCGGGTGAAGCCCAAGAACGGCGACGGCTTCGTGAACTGGCTGACCACCCACCTCGTCAACGCGCTCGGCCACACGTCCGTCACGAGAACCCGAGCCCGCATCGTCGTGCACGCCGACACCGAGATCTGCCGAGTCGACGTTGCCGCCTCACCCACGCCGGTCTGGGCCAAGACCAGCAAGGCGGACCAGGTCTTCTTCGTGAGGATGAACAACTCAACTCGTCAGCTACCTGCGGATGAGGCTGTGGCCTATGTGAACCAGTGGCGGCAGCCCCGCACTACAGACCCCGGAACAGGATGACCGATGGCAAACGCATCTCCACGCGACACCCGTGCGGGTTTCGACATCTTCCGTTCATCGGGGGGATCGCTGTCGCTCGACGAGCTCAACGCCCAGCTGTACGAGGCAGGGTACGGACCGGTCGCGGAACGCACGATCGGGACTGCCGCGCGGAGGGGTGACATCTGAGCTGGCTTGCCCGGAGGGCAGGCCTGGAAGGATGCACCCATGCCCAAGCCCTATCCGGAGGAGTTCCGCGACGACGTCGTGAAGGTCGCTCGGAGCCGCCCTGACGGCGTCACGTTGGAACAGATCGCGCATGACTTCGGGATCCACCCGATGACGTTGTCGAAGTGGATGAGACAGGCCGCCATCGACGCCGGCGATCGGCCCGGCGTGACGAGCGTCGAGTCCGCTGAGCTGCGCGAAGCGCGCAAGCGGATCCGCATGCTGGAGATGGAGAACGAGGTCCTGCGCCGCGCCGCGGCGTATCTCGGCCAGGCGAACCTCCCAAAAGGTTGATGTACCCGCTCGTACGCGAGCTCGCCGATGACGGTGTTCCCGTCGTGGTGTCGTGTCGGGTACTCGGCCTTGCTCGCCAGCCCTACTACCGATGGCTCGAACAGCCGATCACCGACGACCAGCTCGACGAGGCATACCTCGCCAACGCGATCTTCGACGCCCACCGCGACGACCCCGAGTTCGGCTACCGGTTCCTCGCGGATGAAGTCCGCCGAGCCGATCACGTCGTCACCGACCGGGTCGTGTGGCGGATCTGCCGGGACCACGGCTGGTGGTCGAGGTTCGGCAAACCGAAGTCCCGCAAGGGTGCCAAGCCCGGCACCCCGGCCCATGACGACCTGGTGCGACGCGATTTCACGGCGGCGGCGCCGAACGAGCTGTGGCTCACGGACCTCACCGAGCACTGGACGCGGGAAGGAAAGCTCTACGTCTGCGCGATCAAAGACGTGTACTCCAACCGGATCGTCGGCTGGGCGATCGACTCGAGGATGAAGGCCCGCCTGGTGGTCGCCGCGATCGAGATGGCCGTCGCCCGCCGCGACGGCGACGTCGCCGGATGCATTGTTCATTCGGACCGAGGATCTCAATTTCGCGCGCGGAAGGTGCACAGGGCGTTGGCGCATCACGGCCTCGTCGGCTCCATGGGCCACGTCGGCTCCGCCGGCGACAACGCCGCCATGGAATCCTTCTTCGCTCTCCTCCAGAAGAACGTGCTGAACCGACGCACCTGGGCCACCCGCGACGAACTCCGCATCGAGATCGTCACCTGGATCGAACGCACCTACCACCGCCGCCGACGCCAAACCCGACTCGGCCGCATGACCCCCATCGAATACGAGATGATCATGAACCCTCAGACGGCAACCGCCGCCTGACTAACCACTGTCTGAACCGCCCCGGGTGTGGTGACTGCTCCTCCTTGAGAGGATGGAGCACATGTCAGGAGTCGGGAGAGGGAAGCGGTATCCGGCCGAGTTGCGGGAGCGGGCGGTGCGGATGGTCTTCGATCACCAGGGCGATTACCCGTCGCAGTGGGCAGCGATCGGTGAGATCGCCGAGAAGCTCGGCGTGCATCGCGAGACGCTGCGGGTGTGGGTTCGCCGCGCCGAGGTCGATGGCGGTCACCGGGCGGGCGTGACGACCGAGGAGCGCGAGCGGATCAAGCAGTTGGAGCGGGAGAACCGCGAGTTGCGTCGGGCGAACGAGATCCTCAAGGCGGCGTCGGCTTTCTTCGGGGCGGAGCTCGACCGCCAGTCCAAGAGGTGATCGCGTTCATCGACGCGCACCGTGAACGCTTCGGGGTCGAGCCGATCTGTCGGGTGCTTCGTGAGCACGGCATCCAGATCGCCCCGAACACCTACTGGGTCTCCAAGAAGCGGCCGCCCTCGGCGAGAGCACTACGCGACGCCGAACTGGTCGTCGAGATCGGCCGGGTCTACGAGTCGAACATGGTCGTCTACGGGGCCGACAAGATCTGGGCTCAGCTCAACAACGAGGGCATCCGGGTCGCCCGCTGCACCGTGGAGCGGTTGATGCGCCAGATGGGCATCTCGGGCGCCCGGCGGGGCCGCAGCTGGGTTCACACCACCGACTCGAACCACGACCACGACCGGCCTGCCGATCTCGTCGAGCGAGGCTTCGCCGCGCCGGCACCGAACCGGTTGTGGGTCGCGGACATCACCTACGTGAAGACCCACTCGGGTTGGGTGTACGTCGCGTTCGTGATCGACGTGTACTCCCGGATGGTCGTCGGCTGGCAGGCGTCGAAGTCGCTGCGTTCGGACCTGGCGATCGACGCACTGGAGATGGCGATCTGGAACCGCCAACGCCGAGGCCACGACATCTCCGGGCTGGTCCATCACAGCGATATGGGGGTGCAATACCTCAGCATTCGATACGCCGACCGGCTCGCCGCGAACGACATCGTCGCGTCGGTCGGGTCGAAGGGCGACAGCTACGACAATGCCCTCGCCGAGAGCTTCAACGGGCTCTACAAGTGGGAGCTCATCTACCGGCAAGGCCCCTGGCGAGGCCTCGAGGACGTCGAGTTCGCCACCATGACCTACGTCGACTGGTTCAACCACCAGCGGCTCCACGGCACCATCACCGCCGGCCCCGGCTACACGACCCCGGCAACCGTCGAGGACGCCTACTACCGTCACACCAACCCAGCCACCGAGCTGGTCACCCAATAGCGCGAGCAGTCACGCGACCCGGGGCGGTTCAGTCACCTCACCGCGCGGCAGTCCCATCCGTCACTACCGGAACCTGATTGAGGCTGGCTTCTACCGGTACGTATCGATCAACCGGTTTGATGTCGCTAGAGCATCGGTGCCGTTCGACAACGCCTCTGCGAAGGGTCGCTACGCCTATGTCGACGTCGATCTCGGCGTCCGGGTGGTGTTCGCCAAGACCAACAAGCTGATGGAGGCGTTCGGTCGAGCAACCGAGATCGGCGAGGTCGGTGCCCTGCTCCGATTTGACGAGCAGGAAGTTGTTGAGGGCCTCCGCAAGCTCAAGCCGCAGCCCGGCGACATGGTGACGCTGCGGTACCTCGAAGCCGGTCGGACCGTCGGCGGGCGCGTCGTGGAGGCCGACGTGAAGGCCGAGCCAGCCTCGATCGAGATCGAGTACACGCAGCTGATCTCGATTGCCTCGATCGGCATCGGAGACCCGCTGCCAGCGGTGCAGGCAAGATTCGTCCTCAGCGGCCCAGAAGATGATCTGAAGACGTTGGACGTCGCGAGCCGTCGGCTGTATCAGTTTTTCGAGCTGATCGAGGGCGTCCGGGCACTGGCGAACGAAGCTGGGGCAGCGCAGGACGCACCCGTCTACGTGCAGCCGGCTGTCCTGGACAGCTTGTCGGTCGCTTCTCCCGCAGACGTCATGATCCAGCTCGCGGAGCAGGCCACGTCGCTCATTCCTTGGGGGCTCGCGGCGGCAGTGCTCAGGGCCGTGTACGCGGTGCCCGAGAAGCGCAAGGCCTGGTACGAGGGAACTGGCCAGAAGAAGGACAACGAGCTGAAGGACCTGGAGATCCGCGAGAAGCAGCTCAAGGTCGACATCCAGGAGCTCGAAGCCACACGGCTTGAGGCTGAGGCGGACCTTCGCTTCCAGCTCATCGCTCGGGTGCGGGCGACCTTTCCTGGCTCGCAGCTGACCGACGAACAGATCATCCAAGCTATCGATGAGAGCGTCCTGCCGCCGCTGCGTGCGCTCGGGCGAGCCGGCATCAACGAGCTGGTGCCGCCGGAGAACGATCAGGACTCGACCGATACCTCCGACGGGAGCGACTCCAGCGAGTAGTCGCCTGTGATGCTCCGGCACAGGTGGGCACAATCTGGGCACAAATTGGCACAAATCGCGGTGGTACGGGGCGGTAGAGGCCGGGACCAGGCGAGACCTCCCGCCATGGGCGACCAACCCCGGGAACGCCGAAACCCCTGGAATTGCAGCGGTTCTCGCTGCTCACCAGGGGCTTCGTGTCGAGTACCCCCAACGGGATTCGAACCCGTGCCGCCACCTTGAGAGGGTGGTGTCCTAGGCCGCTAGACGATGGGGGCCTACGTCCGACCAGGAGGTCGGCGATATGTGGATCCGGCCGGAGGCCGGAGATCTGTCGATCTGGTTCGGGGGGGAGGACTCGAACCCCCAATAACTGGACCAGAACCAGTTGTGTTGCCGATTACACCACCCCCGAAAGGTGGTGCGCCCCGAAGAGCGCCGGAGCACTCTAGCCGAGGCCCACCGGGCCGACGGAAATCGGATCCGACCCTCCCGCCGCCCCCAGTGACCGATGGCCCCGGCCGGCGGCCGGTCCCGCGGTCTACCGTGAGCGGTGCGGGATCGAAGGGGGCACCGATGACCGACACGACGTCATCTGACGAGGCCGTGGACCTCGACTGGTCGGGCCTCGAGGTCCTCACCTACGACGAATGCCGCTACCTCTTGTCGATCGAGCCGGTCGGCCGGCTCGGTTTCGTGCACGACGGCTCCCCGGTGGTGCTGCCGGTCAACTACGTGCTCGACGGGGGATCGATCGTGTTCCGCACCGGACGGGGCTCCAAGTTGGAGACGGCCACGATGGGTCGGGCTGTCTGCATCGAGATCGACTCGTGGAACGCGCTGGAGCACACGGGCTGGAGCGTCGTGGCCAAGGGGCACGCCGAGCACGTGGCCGACGGGGCCGAGCTCGAACGGCTGGCCCGGCTGCCGGTCAAGCCCTGGTGTCGCCCCGACGTGCGCCGCAACTGGGTGCGGGTGATGATCGAGGAGCTGAGCGGCCGCCGCATCCACCAGTGACCTGACCGGCCCGACCGGGCGACCCCGATCAGAACCCGGCTCGCTCCATGAACGCGTCGCCGGTGTTGTAGGCCGTCTCGGCGTGCTCCGCCACGTCCAGGCCGGTCGCCTCGACCTCTTCGGGGACCCGTAGGCCGATGGTCGCCTTGATCGCCAGCAGGATCACCGCGGTGACGATGCCGGAGTAGACGATGGTGACGCCGTTGGCCAGCGCCTGCTCGGCCAGCAACTCGAGCCCGCCGCCGTAGAAGAGCCCGTTCATGTGCTCGGCGCCGAAGTAGTCGGCATCAGCGAAGAGCCCGATCATGAGCGAGCCGACCAGTCCGCCGACGAAGTGCACGCCGACCACGTCGAGGGCGTCGTCGAAGCCGGCCTTGAACTTGATGTGTACGGCGAAGCAGCAGATCATGCCGGCGGCGAGGCCGATGAAGATCGACGACATCGACGACACGTAGCCGCATGCGGGGGTGATCGCGACCAGGCCGGCGACTATGCCCGACGCCGCTCCCAGGTTGGTGAAGTGCCCGTCCTTGATGCGCTCGACGATCGCCCACGCCAGCCCGGCGGCCGCGGCGGCCAGGAACGTGTTCATGAAGGCCTGGACGGCGACGCCGTTGGCCGACAGGGCGGAGCCGGCGTTGAAGCCGAACCAGCCGAACCACAGGATGCCGGTGCCGATCATCACCAACGGCATGGAGTGCGGGGGATGGCCTTCGCCCGGCCAACCCTTGCGCTTGCCCAGGATGAGCACGGCGACCAGCGCCGCGATTCCGGCGTTGACGTGGATGGCGGTCCCGCCGGCGAAGTCGAGTGAACCCCGCACGCCGAGCCAGCCGCCGTAGACCCACTTGAAGACCGGGGCGAACACCAGCAGCATCCACACAGGGGCGAACACTGCCCACGCCGCGAACTTCATGCGGTCCGCCACGGCACCGGAGATCAGCGCCGGGGTGATCACGGCGAACATCCCGAGGAACGCGACCAGCATGAGCGTGTCGGCGCCGGACTGCGAGGTCAGGTTCAGGTTCCCCAAGAACGCGGCGTCAAAGCCGCCGAACAGGGACCCGGCGGTGTCGCCGTACGCGACCGAGTAGCCGATCACCACCCAGACGATGGGGATGATGAGCAGGCACCAGAAGTTCATCATCAACATGTTCAGCACGTTGCGGCTGCGGTCCATGCCTCCGTAGAAGAAGGCAAGACCCGGCGTCATGAACAGCACGAGTGCCGCCGAGATCAGCAACCAGCCGTCGGCTCCGAGGTCTGTGGCCATGGGCCCTTTCCGTTCCGGGGTCGTGGCGTGGGGACGTACTGCCCGCACGGTCGCCGTCGGCGACACCGGCACTCTTGTGCGACCGCGTTTCGGGCGTGTTTCACCGATGGGGCGATGGTGTGAAGGTTTCCGGGGAGCTCGCCGGGTCGCGTGGCGCCCGCCGGCGCGAGGCTGGTGGCATGTGCCGGAACATCACGACCCTGCGGGGCCTCGAACCCGCGGCGACGCCCGAGGAGATCGAGGCGGCCGCCCGTCAGTACGTGCGCAAGGTCAGCGGGGTGCAGTCGACCTCGGCGGCCACCGAGGCGGCGTTCGAACGCGCGGTGGCGCTCATCACCGACGCGACGGCCGAGCTCCTGGCCCAGCTGCCCCCGCGCAAGGTGCCGCCGAAGAACGACCCGCCGCTGCGGCGACTGGCCGCACGCGGGGCGTGAGCGGGTCAGTCCTTCAGGCCCGGGTGCCGACTCGCGAGCAGCGGCACGAGCAGCTGCTTGGGCACCAGCCCGACCAGTGACGCGCTCACCCGGTTGGCGGGGCCGGGGATGGCGACCGGGCGTCCCGCCGCGAGGCCGTCGACACCGCAGCGAGCCACGGCCTCGGCGGACTCCCACATGAACGATGGCAGCGACGACTCGGCGTCCTGGGCCGAGATCCCCGCCGCGTCGGCGAAGCCGGTGTGCACCGGGCCCGGGCACAGCGCGGTGGCCGTCACCCCGGAGTCCCGCAGCTCGCCGCCGAGCGAGCGGGTGTAGGAGAGCACGAACGCCTTGCCCGCGGCGTATCCGGCCTGGCCCGGTAGCGGTTGGAACGCTGCGGTCGAGGCCACGTTCAGCACCGCCCCGGTCCGGCGCTCCACCATCCCGGGCAGGAAGCGACTGCACAGGTCGACCACCGCCACGACGTCGACCTCGACCATGTTGAGCTCGGCTGCCGGATCGCTCCGGTGAACCGGACCGACGGTGGACAGCCCGGCGTTGTTGACCAGGATGCTGACCGTCCGGCCGTTGGCGGCGACTCGGTCGGGTAGCTCCGCCCGGGCGTCGCGGTCCGACAGGTCGGCAGCGAGCACCTCGGCGGTCACCCCCAGCGCCGACAGCTCGGTGGCCAGCTCCTGCAGCTTGTCGGCGCGGCGGGCGACCAGCGTGACGTTCTGGCCCCGGCGGGCCAGCTCCCGGGCGATCTCGGTGCCGATCCCGGAGGAGGCTCCGGTGACCAGAGCGGTGCGGTCGGGGGCGGGGGACGGCAGCGGCATGACCGCGACGCTACCGGTGGCGGGGTCGGTGGTGCCGTGCCGACCACGGGCCACCACGATCGGGTGGGTAGCGTGCGGCCCCGATGGACCCACGGCCTGGCCACCCCGAGGTGTTGGCGCTGGACCCGGTCCGGCCGGACCCCGAACAGCTCGCCGCGCTGGCCGACCGCATGGCTGCCGGGGCGCTGGTCGCGTTCCCGACCGAGACGGTCTACGGGCTCGGTGCCCGCATCGACCGTTCCGCCGCGCTCGATCGGATCTTCGCGGCCAAGGGACGTCCGGCGACCGATCCGCTGATCGTGCACGTCGCCTCGATCGGCGAGCTCGACGGGATCGTCGCGCGGGTGACGGATCGGTTGACCGCGCTCGCCCAGGCGTTCTGGCCCGGTCCGCTCACCGTGGTGCTCGATCGTGGCCCCCTCATCCGCGACAGCATCACCGCGGGTGGCGCGACCGTGGCGGTCCGGGTCCCCGCGCATCCCGTGGCGGCGGGCCTGATCCGGGCCGTCGGCACCGGGGTGGCGGCTCCGTCGGCGAACCGGTTCGGACGCATCAGTCCTACCCGGGCGGCGGACGTGCTCGACGAGTTGGCCGACCGGCTGGCACCCGGGGACGTGGTCGTCGACGGTGGACCCACACCGCTCGGCATCGAGTCGACCGTCGTCGACCTGACCGGCCCACGGCCGACGGTCCTGCGCCACGGTGGGGTGAGCGTCGAGGACCTCGTCGAAGTGCTCGGCACGCTCGACGCTCCGGAGCGGCGCACCGTCGACGAGGGCTCGGCGTCTCCCGCCCCCGGCGGTCTGCTGCGCCACTACGCGCCCGCGACGCCCCTGGTGCTGGTCGACGGCGACCGACAGCGGGTCGAGGAGCTCGCGGTTGCGCTCGGTGACCGATCGGTGCCGGCCCGATCGCTCGACCTGCCGGCGGATCCGGCCGCGGCGGCCGCGGTCCTGTACCGCACCCTTCGTGAGGCCGACGGGACCGCATCGGTACTGCTCGCCGCGGTCGTCGCTCCTGAAGGGGTCGGGAGGGGAGTGAACGACCGGCTCTTCCGGGCCGCCCACGGCAGGGTGGTCACCGATTCCTCCCCCGGGACCGTGGACCGGTTGGTGGCTCTCGCGCGAGCATGACCGACGACAGGTCGGGCGATGCGGGGGCGCGCCGGCGGCTGAGCGTGCCCCAGGGGACCGGACATGGGCGAAACACAACCCACCCGATGTCGAATGCCGCGCCGCGTCGCGGTCACCCGGCCGACCCCACGGCGGATCCCGCGGTCGGCCGTGAAGGTGGTGCTCACGCTGGTGCTGGCGATCACCGCCGCGGCCTGCGCCCCGACCGGCACGACCGAGATCTCCTCCGCTCCCGACGGCTACCCCGATCAGGCTCCGGACGGCTATCCGAGCCAGTTCCCCGACGGCTACCCGTCGCCTCAGGTGATGGCCGAGGTGACTCTCCCCGACGGGTCGGTCGCGACCGTTCCCCAACCGTCGGTGCCTCCGCAGCTCGACACGTCCGACGCCGCCCCGGCTCTCGCGCCGGCGGCCGCGCCGGCGCCGCGTGCCCCGGAGCGTCCGACTGACGACCGTGCGGTTCAGCAGCTGACCGACGCGGCGGCCATCGCCGCGTCGAGCCGAGCGCTCGCTCTGCTGCGCACCGACTGGCGCGCCGCGCTGCCGGGGTGGCAGATCCGGTTCCTGCCCGGCCGCAAGGGTCTGCGCGGCGCCACCTACCCCGACCGCCGCGTCATCGAGATCTACGTCCGCTCCGGTGACCGTCCCGACGAACTGGCCCACGTCGTGGCCCACGAACTGGGTCACGCCGTCGACGTCGCCCGCCTCGACGACGCGGATCGGGCGGCTTGGCGCGCCGCCCGCGGCGTTCCGGCGAACGTGCGGTGGTTCCCTGAGGGCTCGGCGGTGGCCGACTACGCCACGCCGGCGGGGGACTGGGCCGAGAGCTTCGCCCACTGGCAGGTCGGCTCCGGCTGGTTCTCCCGGGTGGGGCCACCGCCCGACGCGGCGCAGCAGGTCCTGATCGCCCGCCTGGCCGGGCTCGGCTGAGCCGTCGGGCCGTCCGGTCCGCGAGCTTCGGGGTCTCGGGGATGGGGGACCCGGCCGGTACACTGACCCGGTCCTGGACCTCAGGACCTCGGGATCGGACCACACGGGGCTTCGGTGACGGAACAGACGACGGCATCCCACCGCGGGACCAGCGGCGATCCCGGTCGACCGTCGACGATCCGGGGCCTGATCAAGGCCTGCCGCCCCAAGCAGTGGGCCAAGAACGTCCTTGTGTTCGTCGCACCGGCCGCGGCGGGGGTGCTCGACGACCCCTACTACCTCAAGCACACGCTGGTCGGCTTCGTGGCCTTCTGCGCGGTGTCCTCAGCGACCTACCTGCTCAACGACACGCTCGATGTCGAGTCGGACCGCCGGCACCCCACCAAGTGCCGTCGCCCGATCGCGTCAGGCGTGGTGCCCATCCCGCTCGCTCTCGGTCTGGCCGCGGTGCTGGCCGTGCTCGGGTGCGCTCTGGCCGCCATCATCAGCTGGCAGCTGCTCGCGGTGGTGGCGGGCTACGCCATCCTGACCACCTGCTACTCGGCGTTCCTCAAGCAGGTGCCGATCCTCGACCTGGTCATCCTGTCGGCAGGCTTCATCCTGCGGCTGTTGGGTGGCGCGTACGCGGCGGGCGTCGACGTCTCGGAGTGGTTCCTGCTCGTGTCGCTGTTCGGGTCGATGTTCATCGCTGCGGCCAAGCGCTACGCCGAGAAGCGCGAGCTCGGTGACCGCGCCGCGGAGCTTCGCCCGACGCTTGGCGAGTACAGCTTCGAGTTCCTGGCACTCGTGCGCACTTCGGCGATCGCGGCGGTCACCATGTCGTACTGCCTGTGGGCGGTCGAGCGCGGCCAGGTGCACGGCGGGGCTGCCACGCCGTGGATCCAGCTGTCGATCATCCCGTTCGTGATCGCCATCCTGCGCTACGCACTGCTGGTCGACCAGGGTCACGGATCCGCCCCCGAAGAGGTCTTCGCCGAGGACCGGATGATGCAGCTCATGGGGGTGCTGCTGGCCCTGTTCCTGTTCGTGGGGTTGTACCTGTGAGCCCGCTCGAGTCGACCCGACGGCTGCTGAACGGCTGGGCGCGCACCAACCCGTCCGTCGCCACCGTGGTGTCACCGGTCGATGACGACCAGGTCCGTGCCGTCGTCCGCGACGCCGGCACCAACGGTGTCGTGGCACGCGGCCTCGGCCGCTCCTACGGCGACGCCGCCCAGAACTCCGGCGGCACTGTGCTCGACGGCCCGACGCGCTCGGGCTTGGTCGACCTCGACCTGCGCACCGGCGTCGCCCGGATCCTCGCAGGCACGAGCCTCGACGACCTGATGCGCTGGCTCGTGCCGCTCGGCTGGTTCGTGCCTGTCACCCCCGGTACCCGAATGGTCACCGTCGGCGGTGCGATCGCGGCCGACATCCACGGCAAGAACCACCACCGCAAGGGCTCCTGGTGCCACCACGTGCTCAGCCTCCGACTCGTCGATGGGCGCGGCGAGGTGCGCGACCTCAACCCGCAGGACCACCCCCGGGAGTTCTGGGCCACAGCTGGCGGCATGGGACTGACCGGCGTGGTGCTCGATGCCACCGTGCAGCTCCAAGCCATCGAGTCGGGCAAGCTGCTCGTCGACTCCGATCGCGCCACGGATCTGGACGCCGTCATGTCGTTGATGGTCGACGGCGACGATGCCTACGACTACTCCGTGGCATGGATCGACGTGATGGCCAAGGGCCGTCACCTGGGCCGTTCTGTGCTCGATCGGGGCCGCTTCGCCACCCGCGACGAGGTGCTGGCTTCCGGCAACAGTCGGCCGCGTGACTACTCCACGCACATGTTGCCGTCGCCGCCCGACGTCCTTCCGTCGGGGTTGATCAACAAGTTCACCGCCCGGGCCTTCAACGAGCTGTGGTTCCGCAAGTCCCCGGTTCGCCGTCGCGATTCCCTGATGGGTATCGAGCAGTTCTTCCATCCTCTCGACATGGTCGCCGAGTGGAACCGGGTTTACGGGCGGCGGGGCTTCCTCCAGTGGCAGTACGTCGTACCCGACGAGGCTGGCGAGTTCGTCCGCAGCTCGCTTGAACGGATCGCGGCCGCGGGCCTTCCGTCATTTCTGGCCGTCCTGAAGCGGATGGGCACGTCCAACCCCGGGCACCTGAGCTTTCCGATGTCGGGTTGGACCCTGGCGTTCGACGCTCCGGTCGCTGCTGGCATGGGTGGGCTGTTCGATGAGCTCGACCGCTCCGTCGTCGACTGGGGCGGACGTCTCTACCTGGCCAAGGACAGTCGGCTCGACCCGGACCTTCTCCCCAAGATGTATCCCCGGGTCGACGAGTGGCGGGCCATCCGCGGCGAACTCGATCCCGACGGTCGGTTCCGCAGCGACCTCGGTCGTCGGCTGGGCCTCGTCTGACCGACCCGGGGATCTCGACGGAGTCCGCCGGTGGGGCGGGTGCTCAGCCCCCGGTGTCGGTCTTGTACTGGTCGAGGGACGCCTGGAAGTCGGTGTCGGCCTTCTTGATCGCGTCCTTCACGCCGACGCCGTTGAACGCCACGCTGTCGAGCGACGTGCGCATGATGGCCCGGAACTCGTTGAACGGGCCGATGACCGGACCGGGGAAGTCGGGGTTGAGGTTCTTGAGGCCCTGGTAGGCGGTGTTCAGCCACTTGCCCTTGGTGGTGGTGGTGAACTCCTTCTGCAGGGTCGGGTCGTCCTGGGCCGACTTCAACACCGGAAGGTAGGAGCCCTGCAGGGTCCAGGTCACCTGGTTCGGGGTCTGCAGGAAGTACCTGATGAACTGCCACGCGGCGGGGACGCCCAGCTTCTCGTCGGTCTTGACCATGTACCAGGCCGATCCGCCGATCTGGCCCTGACCGGCCTCCTCGAGGCCGGGCTGCAGGGCCACGTCGATGTCCAGGCCGGTGTTGATGGTGGCGTCGATGCCGACGCCACCCAGCTGGTCCTTGGACACCGACCCCTCGAGCAGGGCGGCGACCGTCGAGATGGCCGTGGAGGTCTGGATCAGGATCGCGGAGCTCTTGGCGTTGAGCGCCAGGTACTCGTCGACGCCGGTCGACGAGCTCGGGATGGCCGTGGCGAGGCCGTCGTCGATCATCGACTTGAACCACTCGTAGATGCGGGTGGTGTCGGGCTGGACCAGCTCGGACTCGGTCGCCAACCCGCTGCGACCGTTGTCGTTGTCGACCAGGGGCTTGCCGGCGCCGGTCAGCCAGTTCTCGACGAACCACGAGTCGACCTTGATCACCAGCGGGGTCTTGAGACCCGGTACGTTGGCGGCCTTGATCTTCTCGGCGACCGAACGCAGCTCCTCGATGGTCTGGGGGTAGCTGTCGGTGGGCACGTCGGCCTGGGACAGGATCGCCTTGTTGACGTACATGACCGGCATAGAGACGCTGAAGGCGCCGGGCCACAGCACGTCGTCGACGGTGTAGGCCGAGGTGACCGCGGGCAGCACGTCGTCGTAGGTGGCGTCGGATCCGGGGTCTGCCTCCTGGCACGACGCGGCGGGGACCACGACGCCGGAGTCGATCATGAACTGCGTGGTGGTGTCCTCGGTCAGCACCAGGTCCGGCAGCGACGCCGGGTTGGCCAGGGAGTCCTGGAACTTCTTGAGCAGCTCCTCGTAGGTGCCCTGGGCCTGGACGTCGACCTTCACCTTGTCCTGGCTGGCGTTGAACGCGTCGGCGATCTGCTGCAGGGTCGAGGCCTGAAGGCCCACGTAGGCGTGCCAGACGGTGATGTTGGTCGGCGCCGTCGACGACGACACCTCCTTCACCGGGCAGTCGGCCGCGTCGATGACACCGGCGGAGTCGCCGCCCGAGCCCTGGTCGTCGCCGTCGTCGGAGCCACCCCCACCGCAGGCGGCGGCGACGAGGGCGAAGGCCGCGACGAACCCGACCAGCCAGCGGAGACGCGGTCGATGGCGGAGGTGACCCATGGTGCTCTCTCTTTCTGTCAGCCCTTGACCGCGCCGGCGGTCAGGCCTCGGACGATCTGACGTTGGAACAGGATCAGCAGCACCACCAGGGGCAGAGCGGCGATCACCGCGGCGGCGAAGCCGATGTTGAGCTGGTCGACGCGGTCGTTGGCGATCGAGCGCAACGCAACCTGCACGGTCTGCCAGCTGTCCTCGGTGGTGGCGAAGCGGGGCCACACGTACTGGTTCCACGCGCCCAGGAACGAGATCACCACGAAGCTGCCGATGATCGGGCGGGTGAGCGGCACCGCGACGCGGAACAGGAAGCGCAGGTGTCCGTAGCCGTCGAGGGTGGCGGCGTCGCGGAGGTCCCGCGGGATGCCCAGGAAGCCCTGTCGGATCAGGAAGATGCCGAACGCGCTGGCCAGGAACGGCACCGACAGCCCGGGCACCGAGTTGAGCAGCCCGATGTCGCGGACGGTCTGGAGGTTGGCGACGAGGGTGACCTCGATCGGCAGCAGGAGGGTGGCGATGACCACGGCGAACAGGACCCGCTTGAACGGGAACTCGAGGAACGCGAACGCGTACGCGGCGAGCACCGACGTCAGCAGCTGGGCCACGACGATGACCAGGGTCACCACGAACGACAGGGCCATCGAGCGACCCAGGCTGGCCTCGGTGAACGCGTTGGTGAACGCGTCCCACTCGACGGCCACGGGGTGCAGCGGCTGGCCTTCGGCGACGTAGGCCAACGGGTCCGAGATGGCCCGCAGCAACAGCATGTAGACGGGGAACAAGACGATGACCGACAGCAGCGTCAGCACCAGGTACCAACCGGCGGTCGCCCATCGGGAGCGGGCCCGACCGGATCGTGGCCCCGCGGCCAGCGCCGCGTCGGAGGATCCGTCGAGAGTCGTCACCTCAGTCGCCATAGTGCACCCGTCGTGACAGCAGGGAGTACTGCACCAGGGCCACTACCCCGGTCAGGGCGAACAGCCCCAGGGACAGCCCGGCGCGTTCGTGCAGCGGGCGGATGCCCTTGGGGTCCGCGATCTTGAACAGCAGCGTCTCGGTGGCGCCCGCGGGCCCGCCGCCGGTCAGCACCTCGATCTGCGCGTAGGCCTGCAGAGCGCTGATGACCAGGACGATGGCCAGGAACAGCAACGCGGGGGAGATGAGCGGCACGGTGATTCGGAAGAACCGTCGGACCGCCCCGAACCCGTCGAGGGTGGCGGCCTCGTTCAGCTCCTCGGGGACGGCCTGGAGCGCGGCGAGCACGATGATGAAGGTCAGCCCCAGGTTCTGCCAGACCGAGCTGAGGGCGACCGAGAACATGGCGGACTGGGGCTGGTCGAGGCTCAGCCAGCTGACGTCCTTGAAGTAGCCGACCTGCGGGTTGACCAGGGTGAAGAAGATGACGCTCGCCACCGCCACCGACGAGGCGACGGTGGAGGAGAAGATCGCCTGGAACACCTTGATGCCCCGCAACCGCCGGTGCGCGGCGACCGCCAGCAGCACGCCGAGGACCAGGCCCAGCGGCACGCTGTAGAGCATGAACTGCGCCGAGTGGGTGAGACCCGAGGTGAACTGGTCGCTGGTCAGCGTGTCCTTGAGCTGCCCGAAGCCCTGGTAGGTGGGGGGTCGGTTGAGGAACCGGGGCTGTCGGTGCACCGAGTCGAACACCAGACGGCCGAGCGGGAAGAACGCGAACAGGCCGAACACGACCAGTGCCGGCAGCAGGAACAGGTAGCCGAGGAGCGCGTCGGTGACCCGACGGGCCGGAGAGCGGGTGCGCGACCCGAGCGGGACGGCGATCGGTTCGCCGTCGTCCGCGAGCACCTCGGTCACCGGCAGGTCGGTCAATTGACCCGCTCCGTGCTCGCGGGGTCGAACAGGTGCACAGCGGTCGGTTCGGCGACGAGCGTCACGGTCTCGCCCACGACCGCGGCGCCGGCGTCGGTGGGCTGGCGCACCACCAGGAGGGCGTCGCCGACTCGGACCACGACATGACGCTCGTGGCCGAGCAGCTCGACGTTCTCCACCTCACCGGTGAGGGCGGCAGGGCCCGATCCGATGCGGAGGTGCTCGGAGCGCACGCCCACGACGACGGCGTCGCCCTCGGCGGCAGTGCCCGCCGCCGAGGCGGCCAACGCGCCGTGGCCGGTGGTGATCACGGGCTCCCCGCCGACGAAGGTGACGGTGCCCTCGAGGGTGTTCATGGGCGGGCTGCCGACGAAGCCGGCGACGAACAGGTTGGCCGGCCGGTCGTAGACCGCCTGGGGTGCGCCGACCTGCTGGAGCCGCCCGTGGTCGATGATGGCGATGCGGTCGGCCATGGTCATGGCCTCGACCTGGTCGTGGGTGACGTAGACGATCGTGGTCCCCAGTCGCCGGTGCAGCTCTACCAGCTCGAGGCGGGTCTGGGTTCGCAGCTTGGCATCGAGGTTGGACAACGGTTCGTCCATCAGGAACACCTCGGGGCGCCGCACGATGGCGCGGGCGAGCGCGACCCGCTGGCGCTGGCCGCCCGAGAGCTCCCCGGGCTTGCGGTCCAGGTAGTCGGTGAGGTCCAGCGCCCGCGCCGCCTCCTGGACCCGCTGCTCGCGCTCGGCCGCGTCGACCCGGGCCGACCTGTTGGCCACGAGCGGCGACTCGATGTTCTTTCGCACCGTCATGTGCGGGTAGAGCGCGTAGCTCTGGAACACCATGGCGATGTCGCGCTCGCGCGGGGGGACGTGGTTGACCACCCGGTCACCGATGCTCAGCATCCCCGAGGTGATCTCCTCGAGGCCGGCGATCATGCGCAGCGCGGTCGACTTGCCGCACCCGGACGGGCCGAGCAGCACCATGAACTCGCCGTCGACGATCTCCAACGACAACGAGTCGACCGCGGTGACCGACCCGAAGGCCTTGGTCACCTGGGCGAACGTGACACCGCTCATCGTGGAACCAACCTGTGATCGTCGCGTCGGGCGGCAGCTCGATCCGCCGCAGTGGGTCCGCGGCAGACTAGGCGGCGCACGCCTTGCCGCGGCTGACCGGGGTGTCGGGCATGGGTCACCCGGGCGGGATCCGGTCGAGCACCTCCCGGACCCCGCGGCTCGCTGCGGTGGGTCCGTGTCGCTCGAGCCGGCCCAGCACCTGCTGTCGGCTGGGGAACGACTCGACCATCCAGCGGGCGAACATGGTGGCGTCCATCCACGCCGCCTCGTCGGGATCGAGCTCGGGCGCCGACATCCGCCCGATCGCCGCGGCCCGCCGCAGGTGGTCCCAGTCGGCACCGTCGGCCAGCTCCGCGATCGAGGTCGCGACCACCTCCGGCGACGGCGGAGTGCCGATTCCGGCGTCGGTGTCGGCGGTCGAGCGGCGTTCGGTCTGCGCCCGGGCGACGTCGGCCCAGGTGAGCGCGACTCCGGACGCGTCGCGCCGGAGGATCTCGGTGAACCACAGGCCTTCGGCCATGGCCGTCAGCGGCGGCGTCGGCCCCGGACAGGGCAGACCCAGGAGTCGGTGCAGGGCGTCGACGACCACCCCTCCGGCGCGGCCCTGGACCGGCTGCACCCCATCGGCGAGGTGGACCTGCGAACGGATGTGACCTGTGTCGGTCACCAGGGCGTCGACGCGCACTTCGCCCGGTTCTGCCCCGGAGGAGCCGACGAAGGAGACCGCCGCGAGGTTGCACGGAGCGGGGGGTTCGAGGCCGAACAACCCGGCCCCGGCACAGCGGGGATCGGGGGGCAGGTCGCGGACGGCCAGCAGGAACTGGTCGTGGCCGTCCGGTGCCAGCGTGATGACGGTGGCGGGCTCGAGCCGGCTGAGGACCTCGAGCACGGAGTCGATCCGTGCACGGGGGAGCGCTCCCTCGGCGTCGGTGAAGGCCTTGGGGCGCAGGTCGCGGGTGAAGGGTCGGAACGACACGGGGTTCCTCCAGGTGTCGGGCACCCGTCGTGGGTGCAGGAGGAACCCGGTGCGGCGGGTCCGACCGGCCCGGTGTGCACCGGGCGACAGCATCAGTCTGGCGGTCGGGGGTGACAGCGGTCGGTCGCCCGCTCCGCGACCGGCCAGCGTCGCAGCACCAGTTCCCGGGCCAGACGGGCGTCGGAGGCGACGTACGCCTCGAGTGCGGCGTCGTCGAGCAGGTGGATGCAGCTGCGGTCCACCTCGACCGGTGCCAGGCCGACCAGGCGCGACAGCGGCTTGAGGCCGCAGGGGAAGCCCAGCGACCGGCCGACGTCGGCGCGGTAGAGGCGGTAGCCGTCGAGGTGGTCGTGCGCGTACCACCGTCCGCGGACCACGCCGGGTTCGGTCCGCTCCGGGCCGTCGTCCCACAGGTCGAGGCCCAGGGTGACGCCGAGCCGTCGCGCTCGTTCGGCCAGGAACGGCAGGTCGAAGCCGGACCCGTTCCAGGTGACGACGATCCCCGGGTCCAGCTCCGACATCAGCTCGTCGGTTCGGTGCAGGACCAGGTCCTCGGCGCCCTGGAACACCCGGTCGCCGTCCGGGGTCGCCACCGCGACGGCCACGATGGGCGACACCGACGGGTCGAGGCCGTCGACGGTGGTGTCGGTCTCTATGTCCAGGCCGTAGAGCGGAGGGCTCACAGCGACGATCGTACGCAGCCGCGCTGACAGTCCCGTCGGACAGTCCGGTCCCGGTACGGTCCGGTGATGGGCGCGGCCGAGGTGACGTCGGGGAGCTGTCCGTTCTGTGCGATCGTCGCAGGGCTCGCACCGGCGGCGGTGGTCCACGCCGATGACTTCGCGGTGGCGTTCCTCGACCGGACACCGCTGTTCCCGGGTCACGTGCTCGTCGTCCCCCGTGACCACGTGGTGACCCTGGTCGACCTGGCGACCGAGCAGGTCGGTCCCTACTTCGAACGGGTGCGCGCCGCGGCCCGTGCGGTGACCGACGGGACCGGCGCGGCGGGGACGTTCGTGGCCATGAACAACGTCGTGTCGCAGTCGGTGCCGCACCTGCACACCCACGTGGTGCCCCGCAACCGCCGCGACGGGCTCAAGGGGTTCTTCTGGCCCCGGACCCGCTACCGCGACCGGGACCACGTCGACGAGGTCGCCGAACGGATCCGCTCGGCCTGGCCGACGTGAGGCGTCCCGGGGCACCGTCGGTTCCGCCGGTAGTCTGGCGTGTCGCCGAACGGAGCCGATCGCACGCGTGTCACGTCACCTCATCACCAGCGCCCTGCCGTACATCAACGGGGTGAAGCACCTCGGCAACCTGGTCGGCTCGATGCTGCCCGCGGACGTGTATGCCCGGTACCTGCGCGCTGCCGAGCACGACGTCCTGTTCATCTGCGCGACCGACGAGCACGGCACCCCGGCCGAGCTCGCGGCCCGTGCCGCCGGGCTGGACGTCGCCGAGTTCTGCGCCGAGCAGCACGAGATCCAGAAGGACCTCGGCGAGCGCTTCGGGCTCAGCTTCGACCACTTCGGGCGGACCTCACGCCCGCCCAACCGCCGGCTCACCGACCACTTCGCCCGTCGGCTCAAGGCGCAGGGCTACACCGAGGTTCGCAGCACCGAGCAGGTGTACTCGGTCGCGGACGCCCGCTTCCTGCCCGACCGCTACGTGGTCGGCACCTGCCCCAACTGTGGCTACGAACGGGCCCGTGGCGACCAGTGCGAGAACTGCGGCAAGCCCCTGGAGCCCACCGACCTGATCGAGCCGCGCAGCGCGGTGTCGGGCTCGTCGGAGCTCGAGGTCCGCTCGTCGGCCCACGTGTTCCTGCTGCAGTCGCGGCTGGCCGAACGCATCCGGGCCTGGGTCGACACCAAGGACGACTGGCCGCAGCTCACCCGCTCGATCGCCTACAAGTGGCTCGACGAGGGACTCGAGGACCGGGGCATCACCCGTGACCTCGAGTGGGGGATCCCGGTCGACCCCGACGACTTCCCCGAGGTCGCCGGCAAGGTCTGGTACGTGTGGTTCGACGCCCCGATCGGCTACCTGGGCGCCACCCGGGAGTGGGCGGACCTCCAGGTGGGCCCCGAGGACGCCGAGGCGCTGTTCGAGCGGTGGTGGCGCAACGACCGCGGCGCCGCGGATGTCACCTACACCGAGTTCATGGGCAAGGACAACGTGCCGTTCCACACCCTCAGCTTCCCGGCGACCATCCTCGGCTCCGGCGAGGACTGGAAGCTGGTCGACCGACTCAAGTCCTTCAACTGGCTCACCTACTACGGCGGCAAGTTCTCCACCTCGGAGCACCGGGGTGTGTTCATGTCCGACGCGTTGGAGCTGCTGCCCGCGGACTACTGGCGCTGGTACCTGATGGCCAACGCCCCGGAGTCCGACGACGCCAGCTTCACCTGGGAGCTGTTCGGCGACGCGGTCAACAAGGACCTGGTCGGCACCTTCGGCAACTTCGTCAACCGCACCGTGACCCAGGTCGTTCGCCACTTCGGCGAGCAGGTCCCCGTCGGAGGAGCCCCCGGCGCGACAGAGGCGGAGCTGGCGCAACGGGCCGAGGTCCGCCTCGCCGAGTACGTCGGCCATCTCGACGCGCTCGAGTTCCGCAAGGCCGCCGCCGCTCTCCGTGCCCTGTGGGCCGAGGGCAACCTCTACCTGGAGCAGACCGAGCCCTGGAAGACGATCAAGGTCGACCGGGACCGCACCGCATGCACCCTGCGCACGGCGCTCGGCCTGGTGCTCGCCCACTCGGTGGCGTCCGCCCCGTTCGTGCCGGCCACCGCGGAGCGACTTCGGGCCGCGTTCCCCGACGCGGTCGGGGTTCCGCTGCGTCTCGACGCCGGTCTGGCCGCTGCTGCCTCCGAGGTGCTGAGGCCCGGCGCCGATCTGGTGCCGCCGTCGTTGCTGTTCCGCAAGCTCGATCCCGACGAGCTCGCCGGGTGGGAGCAGCGCTTCAGCGGGGGAGAGATCCCACCGGAGCCCGCCGACGCGCAAGGATGACGTTGTGAGCTCCACGCCGGGCCGACTGCGGACCCAGACCGTGCGCGTCCTGATGCTCGGCGGCCTCCTGCTGCTGAGCGGGACCGTGATCGGCTTGGCCGCGGCGTACCCGCTGACGTTCATCAACTACGACGACTCCTCCGCGGTCCGCCTGGACCAGCCCCGTCTGGCCGGTCAGGTCGACGTCGACTCCGCGGTGGTCAGCCTCGACGACCTGCCCAAGGGCTGGGAGCCCGGCGATCCCGCCCTCGGGGGCTACGGGATCCTCAACAGCCAGTTCTGCGGCGAGACCGTCGATCCTCCGGCGCCGCTGTCGGAAGCCCGCACCGCGGTGTTCAAGGACCCGACCAACGACTCGGTCCTCATCGCCCAGGCTCTCCACGTCGACAAGTGGCAGTCGGCCAGCACCTACGTGAGCGACGTGTCCGACGCCCTCGGCGAGTGCTCTCAGTTCTACCGGTCCGGCCCCGGGGGCAAGTTCAAGGTCCAGATCAAGGAGCCGTCCGAGTCCGCTCCTGTGGCCGACGACTTCGTCGCCGCGACCTACGTGGACGCCAAGGGCGACGGGACCCAGGAGTGGGCGATCTTCGCGGTGGGCGACGTCGTGGTGTCGGTCATGCACGCGGGTCCGACCCGGCCCGAGCCTCCGTTCATGAACGACGTGATCGAGAGGGTGCTCGCTCGGATCGACCCGACCGACTTCGCGCCCGGCGGCATCGCCCCGACCACGACCGTGGCCGGAGCGGACGGCTCCACGCCCTCCACGCTCGACAGCGGATCGGCCGACGAGACCGGGGAACCGCCCGCTCCCGGCGCCCCCACTGAGCCGGCGGCGGTGCCGACGACGTCGATCGTCACCGGCGGCGGCGACTGAGGCGACCGGGACCGGTTCAGAGCTGGTCCACGATGAGCCGGAACGGCTCGGCCAGCTCGCAACCCGCCCACCGCCCCGGAGTCGCCAGGCGTTCCCGCTCGCGGGCGTGCCACGCCTCGGTGGGGTCCGCCCCCGGCTCCGCCCCGGACTCCACCTTGTAGAGGTGCGTCGTGGCGATCTGGCTCGAGAACGCACCCAGCGCGCCGAGGCGCCGGGCGTGGTCGCCCTCGCCGACGGTCTCGGCGTGGTTGGCCACGTCGGGCTCGAACAGCAGCAGGGCATCCGGCCGGTGAGGCGTGAGCCCGGCCGCGACCTGCTCGCGGTGGAAGCCCGGGTCGCGGGCGGCGACCACTCCCTCGACGCAGAGCCGACCGGCGGCGTGGTGATCGGGGTGGAGTCGGTATCGGGTCCAGGGATCGTGGCCGAGCACGACGTCGGGACGGACCCGACGGATCACCTCGGCCACCCGGCCCCGCTCGACGATCCCGGAGACGAGCTCCCCGTCGATCAGGTCCACGAAGATCGGATCCTCCGCCCCGAGCACGGTCGCTGCGGCGCGCTGCTCGTCGTGACGGGCCGCGACCAGCGCGGCCGGGTCCTGGTCGGGATCCCAGGTGCCCTTGGATCCGTCGGTCAGCACCAGGTGCGTGACCCGACACCCTGCCGCGGCCCACTTGGCCAGCGTGGCGCCGGCCTGGAACTCGGCGTCGTCGGGGTGCGCGACGATCACCAGGGCGCGGTCGGGGGTGGGCAGGTCGCGGCTGGTGGGTCCGCCCGGTGGCAGCGGGTCGACGAGGTCGCTCACCGTGTCGTCCCGGTCGCCGGCTCCGCCACGGTGCCCCACTCCGGTGGCGGGTCCAGGTCGTCGGGTTCGTCGACGTCCCAGCCCAGTGGGTCTGAGTCCACGACCCGGACCGCCAGGTCGCAGCGGGCCGCGGCGGCGCGGTGGGCGTCGAAGGAACCCGGTCCGTAGTGGAACGTCATCCCGGCGCCGGTGGGGATCGACATCACGTTGGTGCCGTCGCCTCGCCGGTCCGGGACCAGCACCACCTCGGTCGGCTCGGCCACGGCCAGGGCGGCGAGCCCGGCGGCGAAGGGAAGGTCGGCGTGCGCGATCACCACCCGGGTCACGCCGCGCCGCGTCAGCACCTCGACCCCGAGACCGACAGCAGCGTTGAGGCCGGCCCGATCGGCCCGGATCACCCGGGCGCCCGCGTCTCGGGCCCAGACGGCGACGTCGTCGTCGTCGCACACCACGGCCGCCGGCAGGGGGTGCGCCGCGGTGAGCACCCGGTCGGCCATGGCCCGAGCGAGTCGGGCCCGGGCGTCGTCGTCGAGCACCTCGGCGAGCCGTCCCTTGGCCCGTCCGAACGCCTTCACCGGGACCAGGACCGCGGCGACGGGAGTTGGGTCGCGGTCCGGGGGCATCTGTCGCAGCGTACGACGGGTCCGCTGCCTAGGGTGTCGCCATGAGGATCAAGGTGGCCGTGGTCGGGGGTGGATCGTGGGGGACGACGGTCGCCCACCTGGCGTCGGACCACGTGCCGACCGTGCTGTGGGCCCGGCGCGACGACCTCGCCGACGAGGTCAACTCGCGTCACACCAACGAGCGGTACCTACCCGGGCACCGGCTCAACCCGGCGCTGCGGGCCACCACCGACCTGGCCCACGCCGTGGCCGAGGCCGACCTCCTGGTCATGGGGGTGCCGTCACAGGGGTTCCGCTCTGCGCTCGAGCAGTGCGCCGAGCACGTCCGGGCGTGGGTGCCGGTGCTGTCGCTCACCAAGGGCCTGGAGCAGGGCAGCCGCCTGCGCATGACCCAGATCATCAACGAAGTGCTCCCCGGGCACCCCGCCGCGGTGCTCACCGGGCCGAACCTGGCCAAGGAGATCCTCGTCGGCGACGCCGCGGCCGCGGTCATCGCCACGCCGGACCTGATCGTGGCCAACCACCTGCAGCGGATCTTCCACCAGAACCTGTTCCGGGTGTACGTGAACCCCGACGTGATCGGCTGCGAAGTGGCCGGAGCGCTCAAGAACGTGATCGCGATCGCGGCGGGGATGGCCGACGGCCTCGGCACCGGCGACAACACCAAGGCCGCGGTCATCACCCGCGGTCTGGCCGAGCTCAGCCGACTCGGCGAGGCGATGGGCGGGCAGTTCGCCACGTTCTCCGGCCTGGCCGGCATGGGCGACCTGATCGCCACCTGCATGTCGACCCAGAGCCGCAACCGCCACGTCGGCGAGCAGCTCGGTCGGGGCCGCACCATCGACGAGGTCATCGCCGACATGAACATGGTCGCCGAAGGGGTCAAGACGTCGCGGGTCGTGATGGAGCTGGCCGCCGAGTACGGCGTCGAGATGCCGATCTGCGCCGAGGTGCACGCCGTGTGCCACGAAGGCGCCACCGCCCAGGACGCGTATCGGGGTCTCATCCGCGGCCAGGCCGGCGGCGTCGAGCACCACAGCCTGGCGTACTGAACCTCTACCCCCCGATGGTCGTGGCCTTCGGGGCGTCGTGCCCGGGGACCTAACCTGCGGCCACGATGACTGCGCCTTCGGACCAGCCCGTTCTCGATCCTCCCGACATCCGGGTCCGACCGCGGAGCGTTCACCGGGCCGCCCGTCACGGCCACACGGTCCCCGAGCGTGAGTGGAGCCCGCTCGGGACCCTCGACTCGGGGGTCATCGGGCGGGTCGACGGCGCCGGATCGGTGCAGCTCGACGGGGCCCGCTGGAGCCTCGACTGGTGGATCGGCGCCGAGGACCGGTGGCATCACCCGTCGCGGGAGGCGTCGGTGCGTCAGCGCTGCGTCGGCGGCTCCCCGGTGGTCGAGACCGCGGTCCGGGTTCCGGGAGGCGACGTCGTCTCCCGCTCCTACGCGGTGCAGGCCCACGCCGGCGACTGGCGGGGCACCGCGGTCGTCATCGAGGTGGAGAACCGCACCGCGGTGCCCGTCGCCCTCGCGTTCGTGGCGCGGCCGTGGGTGCTCGACGGGCCCGGTGCCCTGGGTTCGGTCAGCTCCGACGGCTCGACGGTCACCCTGGACGACGGTCGTCGTGTGCTCCTCGCCCGGGACCCGGCGCGGACCGTCGTCGACACCGGAGACCGGGTCGCGGCCCGTCTGGAAGCCGGTGACGACGATCACGGTCCCGCCGGAGCCACGTCGGAGAAGGACGACCTCGACGCCGCGTTCATCGTGCCGCTCACCCACACCGCGGTTGCTCGCGTGCTCCTGCCCGTCGGCGCCGGATCCGGCGACGCGGTGCCGACCGGGCCGTGGAGCGCTCCCGATCTCGACGCGGTGGTCGCCGGCTGGACGGCGCACCGTCGGGCGGGCACCGGCGGGGACGAGCCGAGCGTGTCGCTGCCGGAGCCGGACTGGGACGACGCCCTGGAGTGGGCGGGATCGGTCCTGCGGGTCGCGGGACCCGACGAGGTGGGATCGTGCCTCGACCGTCACCGGCGGGTCCCGAACGGTCCGTCGGCCGCGGTGCGCTCCGCCGAGGTGACCGAGGCGCTGGCCCGCCTGTCGGCCCCCGACGCGTCGGTGCCGGTGGCCCGGGGACTGGCCGAGGCGCTCCGACTGGGCGGCGAGGTCAGGTTGGGCGACCGCACCGACGGGACCGTCGCGCTCCTGCACGCCGTCGGAGCGGTCCTGGCCGGGCAGACCGTCCCCGACTCCGAGGTTGCCCAGGAGTTCGTGTCGCCGGCCGCGGTAGCCATCCGACGGTTGCGCAAGGGTCGGGGACTGGCCGCGGATGACGACGTCACGGGACTGCGCTCGTCCGCGGTCCGCGCCCTCGGTCGGGTCGCCGCGGCTCTCGACCGCCTCGGCCAACCCGAAGTGGCCGCCGATGCCCGGTCCGTGGCGAACGCTCTGGCCGCCGCGGCCTCAGCCGTTCCGACCGCCGCGTCGGGCACCGGGCCCAATGCCTCCGGCGCGGAGCCCGGTGTCCGATCACCGCTCGAGACGGCGTTGGCGGCCCGGAGCGCGCTGCGTCGAGGGGATGGCGCCGTCGCGCTGGCGAACCTGCGCTCGGCCTGGTCCGGACGGGTCGGGAGCGGCCGCTCCGACGCCGAGCTCCGACCGGGCGAGGACGGGCCCGAGCACCCCGTCGGGGTCCTGGGCTTCGACGTCGCCGAACTGGCGGCGCGCACGAACGCCCTCATCGACCTCCTGGTCACCGACGGACCGGAGGGACCCGCGTTGCTCACCGCCTGGGACCAGACCTGGGCCGGACAGCCGATCGAGGCGCATCACCTGCCCAGCGCGTGGGGACCCACGTCGTTCGCGGTGCGCTGGCACGGCGACCGTCCCGCCCTGCTGTGGGAGGTCGACTCGGGAGGCGGTGACCAGCCGGTGCTGACCGCGGTCGGGATCGACCCCGCCTGGGTCGGCCGGGGCGCCGAGGGCGAAGGTCTGCTCGAGGCCCCCAGGGTCGAATCCGTGGTGCAGATCCGCACCGGCGGCATCCGTCGCCGGGGGTCCTCGGGATGACACGTGGGGACCGCCGTCGCGGCCGCCCCCGAGGGCGGGTCGGGGTCGCGGTCCTGACGTCGCTCCTGGCCGTGTCGCTGTCGGCCCTGGGGGGCTGCACCCCCGAGCAGTTCCAGCGCTGGTGGGTCGACGGCGGTCGGGCGCCGCTGCCGGAGCCGCAGCTGTCGCAGCTGGCCCACGCCGCCACCCTCCACTGGGACGAGGTGTTCCGCAAGGGTCGGTTCCGGGCCGACGTCGCGCCGATCGACGCCGCTCTGGTGGCCCGGATGACCCCGACGTCGTGGCGGCCGGGGTGCCCGGTCGGGCTCGGGGACCTGCGTCACATCAGTGCGTCCTACATGGGATTCGACGGCCTCGAGCACGTCGGCGAGATCGTCGTGCACGCGGATGCCGTGGCGGTCACCGTCGCCCTGCTGCGCAACATGTGGGACGCCCGTTTCCCGCTGCGCAGCCTGCGTCTGATCGACGACTTCGGCGGCAGCGACCTGGCGTCGATCGCGGCGGACAACACCTCGGCGTTCAACTGCCGGGCCGTGACCGGCGGGACGGGCTGGTCGGTGCACGCCTTCGGGCGGGCCATCGACATCAACCCGGTCGAGAACCCGTACGTCGCCCGTTCCCAGGTGCTGCCCGACGCCGGTCGGGCGTTCCTCGACCGGGCCGACCGCCGTCCGGGCATGATCGTCGCGGGCGACGTCGTGTGGAGCACCGCCCGCTTCGTCGGCTGGGGTTGGGGAGGCGACTGGTCGTCGCTCAAGGACTACCAGCACGTGTCGGCCAGCGGCGGCTGAGCACCCGACCGCTCCCGGCCGCGGCCGGCTCAGGCCGGCGTGACCACGACCGGCAGCGCGTCGAGACCTCGGAGGGTGAAGCTCGGCCGGTAGTGCGGGACCCCACCGGGCAGGGCATCGGCGTCGAGCTCGATCGAGCGGAACGCCCGCAGCAGCGCCCCGAACGCGATCTCCCCCTCGGCCCGGGCCAGGTGCGCTCCCAGGCAGTGGTGTGCCCCCCAGCCGAAGCTGAGCGGCGGCGGCGCCGGCTCGGACCCCGACCCGGCGTGGAACCGCCCGACGTCGAACGCCGCGGCGTCGGCATAGACGCCCTCGTCGTGGTTGGCCGACCCCTGCAACACGATGAACGACGAGCCACGGGGCCACCGCTGACCGAACAGCTCGACCTCTTCGAGGGTCACGCGGTTGTTGAGCTGCACCGGCGAGTCGGCGCGGAGGATCTCCCAGATGGCCGACGGGAGCAGGTCCGGCTGCTCCTGCAGCCGTGCCATCTGGTCCGGGTTGTTCAGCAGCAGCCGCAGGCCGTTGCCGATCAGGTTCGACGTCGTCTCGAAGCCCGCGGCATACAGGAGGACGGTGTTGGTCAGCAGCTCGCCGTGGCTGAGCCGGTCACCGGCCTCCTCGACCTGGATCAGTGCGGTCAGCAGCCGGTCGTCGGGGTGGGAGCGCTTGTCCTCGATCAGCTCGGTGAAGTACCGCTGCAGCTCCTCGCCCGACGCCGCGGCCCGTTCCAACGCCGCGTCGTCCGCGGCGGCGTCGATGAACGACGTGACGTCGCGGACCAGCGGTTGGATGTGCTCGTTGCCCTCGCGGGGAACGCCGAGCAGCTCGCTGATGACCGCGACGGGGAACGGGATGGCGAGATCGGCCATGACGTCGCCGCCGCCGTGCTCCGCGAATCGCTCCAGGACCGGGGTGAGCAGCGCCTCGATCCGGGGCCGGAGCTCCTCCACGCGCCGCGGGGTGAACGCCCGGGAGACGAGTCCCCGGATCCGGGTGTGGTCCGGGGGGTTGAGGAACAGCATCGACGACGCTCCCTCCTCGTCGCGGCCCCGGGCCTGTCCGCTGACCCCGGCGGGCAGGTCCATGTCGGGTTCGGGGCGTCCGAGCCGGGGGTGGCGCAGCACCTCGAGGCAGTCGTCGTATCCGGCCAGCCCGAGGCTGCCGAACGCGGTGCGCCACCGTCCGGGTGCATCGGTACCGCCGGCGCGGAGCGCGGCGTACGCGGGGTACGGGTCCTGGCGACCCTCGTCGGTCAGCACCGTCGACACCAGCAGGTCGTCGGCGGCAGCGTCGGTGGCCGGGGGGAGGAGCGCGTCGGTGGTCATCGCCGACCAGTCTGCCGTCGCCGGGGTCCGTCCGTTCGATTTTCGTGACCGTCCGCGCCACTGGTGGCGCGGACGGTCATGAGAACCCGGAGCGCTCCCCGCTCAGCTGCTCGACGGCACGCCCCAGGCGCACCCATCCGCCGCGCCGGGCGGCGCGGTGCGCCGACCTCGTCAGCCGGTTCGCCTCCTCGCTCTCGCCGGGTCCGCCTCGGCGGCGTAGCGCGGTGGCCAGATCCACGTCGCACCAGCAGGCCCACAGGTCCAGCCCGGCACGTCGGGCGAGCGCGGCGGCGGCCCGCAGGCTCTCGACGGCCTCGGCGGGGTCGCCGCCGTCGCGGGCCAGTCGGCCGAGGTGGAGGTCGCCGGGCCCCAGGTGCATCGCCACTCCGGCGAAGACGATCATCCGACCCGAGATCGGCAGTAGCGCCTGTTCGACACGGGACCGGAGGGCGGGTGGGATCGGCTCGCCGAGCTCGCCGGCCAGATCGACGGCCAGTGCCATGAGCGGCGTGCGCTCCCACGCCGAGACGTCGAGGTCGGCGAGGCCGTCCCAGGTGGAGACCATGCGCTCCCGGGCTGCCGAGCGCTCCCGGAGCTCGTGGTGGCACATCCCGATCAGGCAGTCCAGGGCCGGATGGTCGTAGGTCCCGGACAGGGCGAGGAGTGCGGGAAGCATGACCGACGCCCTGCCCTGCTCCCGTCGCAGCGAGAACGTGTGCAGGACCGCCGCGAGGGCATGCGCCGAGTCGCCGGTCGAGAACGCCAGGTCGGACGCCGCTGCCACGATCGCGTCGGCCGCATGGGTGGGTCGGCTCCAGGTGGCCACTGCCGAGGTGATCAACTCGCACACCAGGCCGATGTCGGGGCGACCGAGCGCGGCGGCCCGAGCGGCGGCGGTGTCGACCTCGCTCGGGGCGATCGGTCGACCGAGCCGGAGCTGGGCGCTCAGCGTCAGCACGTCGATGATCAGGGCCGCGAACTCGTCGCCGTCGCAACGCATCCGACGAGCCAGCCGTGGACCGGTCCGCACGCAGCCGTCAACGTCGGATCCGTGCTCCACCTCGTGTCGGAACCGGCACACGTCGAGGACGTGGCGCAACGCCGGTTCCCGCCGTGTCAGCTCGGCGAGCCGTCCGAGGTGGTGCTCCGCCCGGACGGGATCCGGGCCCGAGTGGATGTGGAACGCCAGCGACTCGAGTCGTCCGCGGCGTACGTCGTCGTCGACGAGGCCTCCGAGCGCGTCGGACACAAGGGCCTCGTAGGCCTCCAGGTCCGGTCCCTGGTGGGGTTGCCCGATGCGCCCGAGCCCCTCCACCGTGTCGGCCACCACCGACCACCGGCCGGCGTCACGCGCTGCCTCCGCGGTCCGCAACAGGACGGGGCGGGCCTGGACGAACGACCCGAGCGACACGAGCACGGTGCCCAGCACCAGGTGCCTGTCGATGTCGTCGCTGGTCAGAGGCCCGTCCGGCGGTCGCAACGGGAGGGCGAGGTGCGCCCATCGGCGGGCGTCGTCGGTCGCCCCCTCGTCGAGTGCGTCGCGAGCAGCTGGGACCAGGACCGCGAACCGCCGCTCGGCCGCGATGTCGTCGCCGAGCACCTCGGCGTGGCGCGCGGCTGCCCCCATCTCTTCCCGCGCCACGTGGGCCTCCAGCAAGGCGGTGCGAGCGACCTTCGAGGCCTGCGCTCCGAGACGGTCGAGGAAGTAGGCGCGGATCAGCTCGTGGGGGAAGCCGATCGAGCCGTCGGCTGCGATCGCGACCGCTCCCGAGGCGGTCGCCGCGTCGATGAGGTCGGCGGTGTCCAACGGATCGAGGCCGAGAGCGGCTCCCGTCACCGAGGGCGATCCTGTCGGTCGCTCCAGCGCCACCAGCCGGACCAGGCGGAGGACGGAGTCCGGGAGCGCGTCGAACCGAAGGTCGAGGATGTGGCGCAGGCGGTCTGGGATATGCGTGCTGATCGCCTCACCGCGGCGGGCGAGGGCCGCGAGCTCGACCGCCAGCATCGGGATCCCTCCGGTGGCGGCGACGAGGTCCTCGATCCGCTCCGCCGGTGCGCCGTGCTGGGCCAGGATGCAGCCGACGTCGGCGTCGGGGATCGGACCGAGCTCGACGATCTCCAACCCCGGCCGCTCGAGGAGGGCGGCGACCCAGCCGTCGTCGGTCGGGGTGCGCTCGGCCGGTCGGCTGCACAGCAGCACCGACAGCGGTCGGTCCGCGAAGGCGCTCATCAGCTCGTCGATGGAGCGGCGCGTCACCCGATCTGCCCAGTGGACGTCGTCGACGGCGACCATGACCGCTCCCTCGTCGAGCAGTCGGTGCAGGGCGGCTGACGTGCAGGCAACGATCCTCTGCTCCAACATGCCGAGCAGACGCGGGTCGAACCCCGCGCCGGGAGTCGCCAGTCGCCTGAGGTCCTCTCCCTCGGGCCCGAGCTCCTCCCACCGATCCGTCGGGTCGCCACCCCCGAGTCCGCGAAGCGCCGAGACGATCGGAGCGAGGAGCACGCTGGTGACCGAGGAGGACCCGCGGGTGCACCGGCCGACGACGACCCGCTGCTGATCGCCTGCGGCGACCACGACCCGACCGAACATGGTCGACTTGCCGATGCCGGCCTCGCCCACGATGACGGTGCGCGTGCCGCGATCGCGGGAGCGGGCCAGAACCGACCCGAGGCGCAACAGCTCCCGGTGGCGACCCGGCAGCGGTCCGGCCCCGCGGTCTGCGCGCCCGCCGTCGGCGGTCGGCGTCGAATCGAGCGGATCATCCGCGAGCACCCGCAGCTCGGCGGCCCGCAGCTCCGGCCCGGGGTCGATCCCGATGTCCTCGCGCAGGCGGTGGTCGATCTGTCGGTAGGCGAGCAGGGCGTCGCGACGGCGACCAGCAGCGTGCAGCGCCCCGATCAGCATCGCCCAACGACGTTCCGAGTAGGGGGTCTCGGCGGTCATGTCCTCCAGCGTCGCCACGGCCCGGTCGTGGGCGCCGACGGAGGTGAGCATCGCCGCCCGCTCGTTCTCCACGATCCAGCGCTGTTCGACGAGCTGGGACCGTCGCTCGTCGACGAACGGCGCGGTCAGGCCGCCGAGGGGTTCGCCGCGCCACAGCACCATGGCCCGGTCCAGCTCGGCGAGGGCGTGGGCGGGATCGCCGGCCGCAGCCAGGCGACGTGCGCGCTCCGCGTACTCGGCGAAGCGGTCGACGTCGGTCGGTGGCGCGCGTCGGAGGACGTACGCGCCGTGCTCGTGCTCGATCGACGACCCGAGCGGTTCGAGCATGCGGCGGAGGCGCGACACGAGCGTCGCGAGCGATCGGACGGTGCGCTCGGCGGTGTCGGGCCCCCAGACGTCGGCGAGCAGGTGATCGACCTCGACCGGACGGTCCCGCTGCAGCGCGAGGGCCACCAGCACGGCCCGCTGCACCGGGCCCCCGAGGGCTGTGCGCTCGCCGTCGACGCGGAGCTCGACCGGACCGAGCAGGAGCAGCCGTGGTTCCGCCCCAGAGGGTCTTGGCGTCAGCTCCGGTGCTGGTGCATCCACCTCGGCTCCTCCCACGACCACCGGACCGTCCATGCTCCCGACCAGATCGTCGTCGTCGGGGCGAGCGCTGTCCAGCACTCCCGCGGGCCAGGGTTTGCGATGTCCGATCGGACAGATCGCCCGGTCCGGTGCTCCTCTCCAGCGACCGCGACGGCAGCGTTGACCCGACGTTGACAACGGTCGGTCACACTGTGGGGGCGCACGATGGCGGCTCGCCCCGATCCCCAAAGTGCGTGCGGCGCCGTGGTGGACTCGAACCGGCCGGTCGGACCTGAGGGAGTTGGTGCGGATCCCCCGATCCGCAGCGATCGGGCCCGACCGGGACCGGTGGGAGGGGACCCACCACGGCGTCGCTCCCCTTCGTGTCCGGTCGTCGGGACGGTTCAGTGCTCCAGACGGAGGGTGACGATCCGGTGCGGATCCACCTCGATCGACCCGGCGAAGGTGTCGATGTCGCGGCCGAGCAGGTCGATGACCGCTCCTGACCGTCCGGGCAGCGTGAGGGTGCCGGCGTTGTCACCCACGGCGTGGGCGCGCACGACCAGGCGGCCGTGGTCGTCGCGCAGCACGGCGTCGATCTCGACGACTCCGGCCGGGACGGCCTGGACCTCGAGGTGGGCGCCCCGGTCGCCCAGGTCGCCTCCGCCGGGTGCGACGGCGCTCAGCAGCGGGTTCCACACATGGTCGGCAAGGGCGTACGGCTCGAGCGCCCCGGCGGTGGTGTCGAGCTGGATCGCGTAGCGGAGCTCGAGCGGCCGCAGGGTCTGGGATCCCTCCAGGCGGTCGAACGGCCCGGCGGGTTGGGGGCGTGACGGCATCGGACCACGCGACAGCCAGCCGGTCGAGCGCACCAGGGTGAGCGCGACGGCCGACGCGGTGGTGCCCTCGGGTGGAGCGGTCCCGAGCGACGCGGCGTCCGCCGCCGCCAGGCCCGTGGTGTCGGGGAGCGTCCGTCCGTCGGGGGTGAGCAGGTCGACGAGCTCGTACTCGCAGAGGCCCTCGTGGGTGACGGTCAACCCGCCGGCGCGCACGAAGCGCCTCGAGGGGAAGGTGGGCACCCCCCACTCGTTCGGTCCGCCCTCGGCCCACAGCGGACGGCGCACCACGGCGTAGGCGTCCTCGGCCTCGCTGTGGGTCGCGGGTGTCGGGAGCGGCAGGTGGACCCGCAGCCGGTGGTCCCGGGCCCGCTGGTCCCAGGCGGTCGTGACCCGCACGGCGGGGTCATCGGCGCGGACCTCGACGGTGGTGGTGATGACCTGGGTCACCTCGCCGACCCGGCGGTAGGACTCGCCGCCGGACCAGCCGGTGACCATGTCGTCGCGACCGTCGATGGCGCAGCGCTCGGGCAGCACGTAGGTGGAGCGGATCACGAGCCGCCCCCGGATGGGGCCGGCCTCGGCGACCGTGACCACGACCGACTCCGGGCGGTCGATGACGACGTCGTGCTCCGGCGGGCACCAGTTGTAGGTGTCGCCTGCGTCGCCGTCGTCGACGAGGCGGCCGAAGCCGGCGACGCCGTCGAGCGCGAACGTGCCGGTCGCGGGATCGGCCTCGACATGAACGAGCCCGTTGGTCAGGCCGAGGCCGCCGTGCGGGCGAACCGGGTGTCGGGCCACGACCGGTGACCACAGGGCCCAGCCGAATCCGGGGACGTCGCCGGCCAGGGTCAGGACCCGTCGCGACGGCGTCGATCGGTGCACGACCAGGCGGAGCTCCAGGTCCGGTTGCTCGGCCACGAGGGTGCCGACGGTCGCCAACGCGTCGGCGGGGGACAGGAGCTCCTCGGCGGTCCCTGTGGGTCCCGGGTCGGGGTCACGATCGCGTTCGGCACGTGACCGGCGGGCGAGCAGGTGGGCGGTGAGGACGCCGGGGACCGAGCGGTCGAGGCGGACCTTGCGGGTGTCGGGGTGCTCGGCCATGCTCGCCATCGCCAGGCGCATCGGGGCGTCGACTCCGACAGCCCCCTCGATCTCCTCGACCGCGGGCCGGTCGACGAGCACCTGGACCGTGGCGGTCGCGTCGCCGGTCTGCTCCACGCCGGCGACGTCGATCTCGACCATCCCGGTGCGGGTGCGGGCGGTCGCGTTGAGCACCACCGGCCCCGCGGTGCTCGGAGCGAGAGCACCGGCGGCGACCGCCCGGTCGGCCACCCCCCGCGCCAGTCGGATCGACTCGGCGTAGCGGTGCCGGACGGCGTCGACGACCTCGTCGTGGCTGCACGCGCAGATCGAGTCGTGTGCCGCGTTGCGGATCACGTCGAGCCACGCCAGATCGAGCACGGGCTGCCAGCGGGCGTGCTCGTCGCCCATCCAGAGGGCGGCCAGGGGTTCGGCCACCCGTTCGAGCAGCCGTTCGGCGCGGGCCGCCGCCTGCTTGACGTCGACCCGGTTGGACGCGACCCCCATCAGCACGTTGGCGCGGTACCCGGAGCGCATCTCGCCACCGATCTCGCCGAGATGGTCCCGGGCGGTCTCGGCCAGGTGGTCGGCCAGGGAGCGGATCCGCAGGTGGTACGTCTCGCCGTCGGCTCGGTCGGCCTCGGCCGCGTTCAGCTCCGCGATCACCGTGCTGAGGTGGGCGGGCGGGACCTCGTGGTCCATGCCGGCCATGACCAGGACGGGGTCTCCGACCAGGTCGCCCTGCAGGTTCCGGAACATCTCGATCTGGTCGCGCACGCCGTCGGGATCGGCGGGGAGCGCCGAGCCGTTGCCGTAACCGGCGGGAAGGTACGTCGCCCGGACCCGGGATCCGTCCGGGGCGATCCACCAGAACGCCGGGCCCGTCACCGAGGACGGCACCCCCCGCCACACCACGGCGTCGTCGAAGCCGAACTGGGTGAGGATCTGGGGCATCTGGGCGATGTGGCCGAACATGTCGGGCAGGTACCCCACCGCCATCGCCCCACCGAAGTCGGCGGCGCGTCGCATGCCGAGCTGGAGGTTGCGGACGTGGGTCTCGCCCGAGACCAGGAACTCGTCGGGCAGCACGTACCACGGGCCCATCGACAGCCGACCGTCGGCGGCCAGCGCCCGGATGCGCTCGGCCGCGTCGGGGCGCAGACCGAGGTAGTCGTCGACCACCGCCATCTGACCGTCGAGCTGGAAGTGGCCGAAGTCGGGGTCGGCCTCGAGGCGGGGGAGCAGTTCGTCGATCAGGTCGACCAGTCGCAGCCGGAACGTCGGGTAGGGCGAGTACCACTCACGGTCCCAGTGCGTGTGGGGCACGACGTCGACCCGCGTCACCGTGCTCTCCGTTGCCGTTGCCGTTGCCGTTGCCGTTGCCGTTGCCGGTGCCCGTGCCGGGGTGGGGTGAGGGGTGGGTTCGGGACGAGCGTCGGTCACGTCCGCAGCCTGCCAGCTCGGCCTGGCGCCCTGCTCGACGGCGGGCCGGTGTCGGAGCGTGTCGGTGGTCGCGCCGTCAGCAGCTCGGTCGGAGCTGTTCGCGGGGGAACCACGCGGGCAGCACCGATCCGTCGGACTGGCGACGGATGCGGTAGCCCTCGTCGGTCACGTCGACGACGGTGAAGCCGCCGCTCCAGCGCTGGTCGAACCGGCACTGGACCTCGACGGTCGTGCCGGCGTCCAGGCGCAGGTCGACCGCGGTCGTCTCCGGGCCGGGCGGCACGGCATCGTCCATCGGTGGTCCCTCCTCCCCGAGGTCGACCGGGTCCGGTCGGGTGGTCCTCAGCATGGCTGCCCCCGTTCTTCGGCCGACGAGGGGGTCGAACTCAAGCCCCTCCGTCGACTTTCCCTTCAGGCGCCCGGTCCGACGGTCGGTCCCCCCGATGCCGGTCCGGCCTCCTCCCCGCTTCTCCGTCGGTCCGGGGGTGGTAATCTTGAGCGGTCCTCGACGACGGTTCGGGGCCGCTACCGTTCGCGCATGGCCCGCCGGTCCCGTGGCCCCACGCTGGTGGTGGAGAGAGAGCTCTGGGACGCCGGTCACGACGTCGTCGTCGGGGTGGACGAGGTCGGTCGCGGGGCATGGGCGGGGCCCTTGACGATCGGTGCCGCCGTGCTGCCGAGGGACCGTCGGGTGTACGGCGTGCGGGACTCCAAGCAGCTGACCGAGATCCGTCGCGAGCAGCTGTTCGAGCGGGTCGGCGAGTGGTGCGTCGCCTGGGCGGTGGGTCACGCCAGCCACGAGGAGTGCGACCGGCTCGGCATGTCCGACGCCCAGCGCCTGGCGGCGCGCCGGGCGCTCGACGGGCTCGGGGTGGAGCCGGACCGGGTGCTCGTCGACGGCCGGTGGGACTTCGTCGGCGGCGGCCGGACCCGGATGCTGGTCAAGGGCGACGCCACCTGCCTGTCGATCGCGGCGGCGTCGATCCTGGCCAAGGTCACCCGGGATCGGATCATGCGGGCCGGGGCGGACAGCTATCCGGGCTTCGACTTCGACCGCAACAAGGGCTATCCGTGCCCCCGACACAAGCTGGCGCTCAAGGGCTACGGTCCGACCGCCATCCACCGTCGGACCTGGGCGTTCATGGACGGGACGCCGTGGGGGACCCGCCGACCGGGACCCGACGACGCCCCGACCCTGTTCTGATCCGACCCTGTTCTGATCCGACCCTGTTCTGTTGTGGAGCCGATCGCCGGCGGCGTGGCCCGGACGCCCCGACGACCTATGCTTGCAGGAGCAAGAGGCCGTTAGCCCACAGCTCCCACCGGTCGGTCCCGGGAGCGGGCAGTTGGCCCCGATCCCCGGTCAGAGGCGACCACTGTGAGTGACAACCCCACCAGAGGAATCCGCTTCGGAAGCCCCCGGCGCAGCGACCTCCACGAGGCCGACGGCACCGGGATGGGCCCGCCGGTCCCCGAATGGGTGGAGGTCTCCCAGACCCTCGACCGGTGGTTCGCCTTCGTCGACATCACCGGGTTCACCTCCTACACCGAGCAGCACGGCACCCGGGCTGCGCTCGACGTCCTGGCCCGGTTCCGTTCGGTGGTCCGCCAGGTCACCGGTCGCCGCGGGGTGCGGGTCCTCAAGTGGTTGGGCGACGGCGTGATGCTGGTCAGCACCGGACCCGGTCCGCTGAGCGCCGCGGTGTGCGAGATCGCCATGCGCTTCGAGCCCGACGAGTTCGACGTGCACGCCGGCATCGCCGGCGGAAGCGTCCTGCTGTTCGAGGGCGACGACTACGTCGGCCCCTCGGCCAACCACGCGGCCCGGCTCTGCGACGCCGCCGGCCCGGGTGAGGTGCTGGCGCTCGACGTGGTCGGCCACCTGCCGGACTGGGTCCGCATCGAGGACACCGTGGTCGTCGTCGCCGACGGCATCGGCGAGATGCGCCCGGCCGTGCGCGTCAGCGTCTCTCCCGAAGCCCGTCCGGTCGCACCCTCGGCGGGCGCAGCGTGAGTGGAGCCGACACCGCGACCTCGACCGACGGGACCGCCGGACCGGCCAGGACCCGCTCGGTGCTCGTCCCGGTCGGGGCGTTCGTGGTGTGGACCCTGTTCGTGTGGATCGGACGCATCCGCAACGCGGTGACCGACACCGCCCTGAGCGGATCGGACCGCATCGGTCCGCTGGTCCTGTCGGGGATCTTCGTCGTGGGTGCCCTGGTGCTCGGAGCGCTGCTGTACAGGGATCACGCCATGCGCAGCGCGGCGTCCGCTCGGATGCTGCGCAACGCCGTGCGGGTCTTCGCCGGCTACACCATCGTCATCTGGGTGGTCCGGGCCGGCGACATCGCCTTCGGCGGCGACCACGAAGTGGCGTTCGTGGTCGTGCACACCGTCCTGGCGGCGGTGTCGATCGCACTCGCGGTCGTGGCGGTGCTGAGCGTGGAGCGCCGGGCCTCGGTCCGCCCAACCTGAACATCCACATATCTTCGGTCAATGACTGACATCACCCCACGAATTGGTGCATGATGCGTGCGTGGCTTCGGCCATGGCTACGTCGTCCTCCCATCCACCCTTCCTCTCCCATGGGCGACGTGACCGAGGGTCGTCCTCCATCGGCAGTGATGGGGCTCGATGTCGGGACGACCCTCGCTATCGCTCCATGTGAACGGACCGCCTCGCGCGGTCCGTTCGTCGTTCCGGGGAGCTGTTCGCCGGGCTGAGGGTCAGCGGCTCGACGGGTCAGCGGTCCGAGTTGACCATCGCGGCGGCGGACATCTCGAAGTACTCCCTCATGCGCTGCTCGACGGCGTCGCGCAGCTCGGGCTCGAGCGGAGCCTCGACGATCGTCTCGGCCAGCGAGTCCTCCATGGCGGCCAGCCAGTGCCGGCGTTCGCGGTCGCCGACCACGAACGGCTGGTGGCGCATCCGGAGGCGGGGGTGCCCGCGCTCCTCGGCGTAGACCGCCGGTCCGCCCCAGTACTGGCCGAGGAACAGCGCGAGCCGGCGTCGGGCGGGTGCGAGGTCGTCGGGCTCGGGGTACATCGACAGCAGCACGTCGTCGGTCTCGACCCGCTCGTAGAAGCGGTCGACCAGCCGGTCGAAGAAGGACTGGCCGCCGACCGCCTCGAAGACGGTGACCCGGCGCGTCCCGTCGTCGTCCCCGTCGGTGGTGTCGGTGGCGTCGGGTCCAGGAGGGGTGCTCACCGCCCTCATGGTGGTCGCCGCCCCCCGGAGGGGGCCAACCCCGGCCGGTGGCGGCGATGCGGGGGATCCGTGGCGCGGCGACTACGCTCGGGCCGTTATGGGTCAGTCCGTCACCGTCCTCGAGAAGCCGTCGAACCGTCCCGGGATCGTTCGCTTCGAGATCAACCGGATCCTCACCGGCATGGGCCATGAGCGCTACCGGGCCGACCAGCCGATCGAAGGGGACCGACCGCCCGACGTGCTCGCCCGTCGTCTGTTCGAACGGGGCGGCATCGAGACGGTGTCGATCTACTCCAACGTGATCACCGTCGACCTGGGTCGGGGCTCCGACACCGACGGCATCGCCGAGATCATCGGCGACCTCTACACCTACTACCGCCCGGGGGTCGAGGTCCCCGACGCGGCGTCCTTCGGCGCGTCGGCCGACTGATCCGCGCCAGCAGCTGCTGGCCGTTCCACGGTGGTGGTGGTCTCGGCGTCCATGCCCACCAACCCATCGCGCACCTGTTCGATCATGCAGGGTCTGGGCCCGGATTCACCGACCGTCGTCGGCGCGGGTCCAGGCTGAATGCGGGCCCGACCGAACGCGGGCCCGGCTGAACCCGCCAGTGCGGGACCACTTGCGTGTCATCGAACAGGCGTTCGATACTGGGTGGATGGTCGCCGGGGAGCTCGCGTCGGACGGGGGAGCGGTCCCCCGGGAGCAGCTCCGCCCCGCACTCCGGGCCGTCCCGTCGATCGCCCGGGGTTCCACCGACCCGGTCCGCGGTGACCGCTCGGAGAAGCTGGCCCGGCTGCGTGAGCTGGCCGGTGACCTGAGCCCGCTCACGTTGGCCCGGGAGCGCAGCCTGCCGGTCCTGTCCTCCTTGGAGGAGTTGCTGCCCGACGGCCTGCAGCGGGGATCCACGGTGGCGTTCCGCGGTGCGGGCTCCACCACGCTGGCCCAGGCGGTGATGGCGGGCCCGACCCGGGCCGGGTCCTGGGCGGCGTGCGTCGGGGCGTCGACCATGGGGTGGGCGGCGGCGGTGGAGGCGGGGGTGGAGCTGGAGCGGGTGGCGGTCATCCGCAGCGACGAGGGTCGCGCTCCGGCGGTGCTCGCCGCGCTGGTCGACGCCTTCGACCTGGTGCTGATCGGCCCTGAGCACCGTCCCGACGGGACCGAGATGCGTCGCCTGGTGGCCCGGGCCCGCGAGCGCGGTGCGGTGCTGCTGCAGCTGGCGGATCACCCCGGAAGGGGATCGAGGGTCGACGGTGGCGGGGCCGGGCCGGGACCCGACGTGGAGCTGGTGTGCGAGTCGTCGTCGTGGTCGGGACCCGGAGAGGGTTGGGGGAGCCTGCTCGCCCGACGGGTGACGATCTCGGTGCGGGGCCGACGGGGCTTCGATCGCCCACGTCGGGTGGACCTGTGGCTGCCGTCCCCGGACCGATGACCCCGCTTCCCGGTTCTGTAGTGCGAGATCCAGGTGTTCACCTGGATCTCGCACTACAGAACGGGAGGGGAGGGGGGTCCGAGGGGGCCCCGGTGCGGACCCTGGCGGTGTGCTGCGCCGACTGGCCGGTGGTGGCCATCGGCCCTCCCGCGGACCGGCCGGTGGCGGTGATGGCCGCCCACCGGGTGATCGCCGCCAGCCCGGCGGCGCGGGCCGAGGGGGTCGTGGCCGGCCTCCGCCGTCGCGAGGCCCAGGCCCGGTGTCCCTCGGTGGAGCTGCACGACAGCGACGAGTCGCGCGACGTCCGGGCCTTCGAGGCGGTGCTCGCCGCGCTGGAGGACCTGGCCCCCCGCCTGGAGGTCGTCGAGGCCGGTCGGTGCCTGGTGCCCACCCGGGGGCCGTCGCGCTACCACGGCGGTGACCGGGCGCTGGCCGACAAGGTGCTGGCCGCAGTGCGCCGGGCGGTGGAGGTGGAGCTCGACGTCGCCTGGCCGGTCACCGTCGGCGTGGGGATCGCCGACGGCCCCCGCGCCGCGGGGCTGGTGGCCGACGAGGCCCGTCGCCGTGCATCCGGTGCCGCCCCGATCGTGGTCGCGCCGGGGGCCACCGCAGGGTTCCTGTCCCCGTTGCCGGTGTCCCGTCTGGAGGTGCTGGGTCGTGAGCCGGCCGAGCTGGTCGACGTGCTGCGTCGCCTGGGTCTGCGAACCCTCGGCCGGTTCGCCGCGCTGGAGGCCCCCGACGTGCTCGCCCGCTTCGGGGCGCGGGGAGCGGACCTGCACCAGCTGGCGTCGGGCCGGGAGCGGCTCCCGCCGCTGGTCAGCACCGCGCCGGTGGACCTGCGGGTCTCGATGTCGCTCGATCCGCCCGCAGAGCGGGTCGACCGGGCCGCGTTCGCGGCCAAGGCCCTGGCCGACGAGCTGCACCGGGCGCTGGGCTCGCGCGGGTTGGCCTGCAGTCGCGTGCTGGTGGTGGCCGGGACCGACGCCGGCGACCGCATCGAACGGCTCTGGCGCGCCGACGGCGCCCTGTCGGCCGCGGCCATCGCCCAACGGGTCCGTTGGCAGCTGGAGGGGTGGCTGGGGTCGGGGCGGACCCGCAGCCGGGCCCACGGCGGTGTGGACCGCCTGGAGCTGGTGCCCGACGAGGTCCGTCCCGACGACGGCCTCCAGCTGGGCTTCTGGGGTGGGGCCAGCGAAGCGGGCGAGCGGGCCCTGCGTGCGTTGGCCCGGGTGCAGGGGCTGGTCGGAGCGGATCGGGTGCTGGTCCCCGAGTGGCAGGGGGGCCGGGCCCCGGGCGAGCGCTACCGGCTGGTGCCCCTCGACGCGGTGGACCTGTCGGCGAGGACGACCACGGGTCCGGAGCCATGGCCGGGATCGCTGCCGGCGCCGTCACCCGCGGTGGTGTGGCCCGATCCCCACCCCGTGGATGTCCTCGACGCCGCCGGTCGACGGGTGGGTGTCGGCGGGCGGGGGCTGATCTCCTCACCTCCGGCATCGGTTCGTCTGAACCCCGGTGCCGGGCCCGCCGGAGCTGCCGGGGTGGCGTCGGTGCGGGCGTGGGCGGGACCGTGGTGCGTCGACGAGCGGTGGTGGGATGCCGTCGGCCACCGTCGTCGGGCCCGTCTGCAGGTGGTGCTCGCGGGGCCCGACGGACATGAGACGGCCCACCTGCTCACCCTGGAGGACGGCCGCTGGTGGCTCGAAGCCACCTACGACTGATCCCACCGGCCGATCGCGGAACGGGGTCTCAGCTCGGAGCAGTCCGGGCACCGGTTCGGCACCGGAACCTGAGAGACTGGGCGAGGTGTCGACACGCTCGATGCCCGACCGGATCGGCCGGTCGCGACCCGACATCGAGGAGCACGCCCGTGACCGCAGCCGAGGAGACCGCGTCGAGCGAACCACAGGGCCGGGTGCTGATCGTGGAGGACGAGGTGGCGCTGGCCGACGGCGTCGCCCGCGGCCTGACCGCCGAGGGCTTCGAGGTCGAGGTCGTCCACGACGGCGTGAGCGGCCTGGAGCGTGCCCGCGCTGAGGACCTCGACGCCATCGTGTTGGACATCATGTTGCCGGGCCTGAACGGCTACCGGGTGTGCCGCACCCTGCGCGAGGAGGGGATCGGGACCCCGATCCTCATGCTGACCGCCAAGCAGGGCGAGTACGACGAGGCCGAGGCGCTCGACACCGGAGCCGACGACTTCCTGTCCAAGCCGTTCTCGTTCGTGGTCCTCATCGCCCGGCTCCGGGCGCTGCTGCGCCGCTCCGCCGACGGGCGGGCCCAGCCCCTGGTCATCGGCGACCTGGTGCTCGACCCGCTGGCGCGCACCTGCCGTCGTGGCGACACCGACATCTCGCTGACCACCCGCGAGTACGAGCTGCTCGAGGCGCTGATGCGCAAGCCCGGGCAGGTCGTCGCCAAGCAGGACCTCCTCGAGAAGGTCTGGGGCATCGACTTCGAGGGGGACCCCAACGTCGTCGAAGTCTACGTGGGGTACCTGCGCCGCAAGATCGACCGACCGTTCGACCGCAACGACATCGAGACGGTGCGCGGCGTCGGCTACCGCATCGGCAGCGGAGCCGATGGCTGATCCGGTCGGTGCCGACGGTGTCGATCCCACCGTCTCCGACGCAGCCGCCGCCGGGGACGGGCTGCCGGATCCGATCGGAACCGAGGCGCCCCGGGTGCGGAGGCGGACCCGGCTGGCGCACTCGGTCCGCTTCCGGCTCACCGTCGCGGTGGTGCTGGTGGTGGGGGTGTCGTTGCTCGGCGGTGGGCTGCTGCTGACCCGCTGGGTGGAGTCGACCCTCACCCACGACCTGCGTTCGCGCAACGAACGGGTGCTGGCGTCGATGGCCGACATCCTCGACAGCGGCAACGTCCCGACCGAGCTCTTCTCGACCCCGTCGGAGCTGTCCGGTCAGATCAACGACCAGATGTCGAGCTCGTTCGCGGGTCGGGCCCGCGACCTCGAGCAGGTGATCTCGACGACGTACTTCTACCTGGACGGCCAGGCGTTCTCGCAGATGAAGGTGCGTGGCGTCGACAGCGACGGCCGACTGGTGCTGTTCGGCCGCGTCGGCCCGGCCCTGCCGGACCCGACCGACGCCATCGAGTCCACCCGTAGCGTGCCGACCAAGTGGGGTGACCTCACCATCCATGCCGTGTCACCGCTGGCTGAGATCGACCGGTCGGTGAACGCGCTGCGCGCCGCTCTGTGGATCGGTCTGCCGCTGCTGGTGCTGGCTGCCGGCGCGATGACCTGGGTCATCACCGGACAGGCCCTGGCCCCTGTCGGGGTCATGACCCGTCGGGTGCGCGAGCTGTCGAGCACGAATCTCGACGCCCGGGTCCCGGTGCCGCCGACCGAGGACGAGATCGCCCTGTTGGCGGTCACCATGAACGACATGCTCGACCGGTTGGAGAAGGCGTCGGTCAAGCAGCGCCAGTTCGTCTCCGACGCCAGCCACGAGCTGCGCTCCCCGGTGGCGTCGATCCGCACCCAGATCGAGACCGCCCTGCGCTACCCCGACGACGTCGACTGGCCGGCGGTGGCGCGGACCGTGCTCGCCGAGGACGACCGCCTCGATCACCTCGTCGGCAACCTGCTCGCCATGGCCCGACTGGAGGAGGGCCGCTTCGGTCCGCGCTCCGACGTCGACATCGACGAGCTGGTCCTGGCGCAGCGCGCCCGGATGAGCGACGTGTCGCTCGACCTGTCGGGGGTGTCGGCCGGCCGGGTGTGGGGCAACAGCGACGAGCTGACCAGCGTGGTGCGCAACCTGCTCGACAACGCCGCCCGCCACTGTCGCAGCCGTGTGGTGGTCACCGTCGGGGAGGAGGGGCCGTGGGTCGTGCTGACCGTCGCCGACGACGGTGACGGCGTCGCCCCGGAGGACCGCCAGCAGGTGTTCGCCCGCTTCGCCCGCCTCCAGGAGGGCCGGGCCCGCGACTCGGGCGGGACCGGTCTGGGTCTGGCGCTGACCAAGCGCATCGTCGAGCACCACGGCGGTCGCATCCACGTCGAGGACGGGGAGCAGGGCGGAGCACGCTTCGTGGTCTCGCTCCCGTCGGCCAGCTGGACCGGGGTGCCCGACGCCACCTGATCCGTCGTTCGCGTGTGATCTCGACCCCGCACGCGTCGATCTCACACGCGGACGTCGGTCATCGGCCGGCGGGTCCGGTCAGAGGTTGATCGCGAGCGGGTCGTCGATGCCGGGGACGACGCCGCCGTGTTCGACCAGGAACCGTTCGAACGCGGCGCGGGGCATGGGCGGCGCGTACAGGAAACCCTGCACCAGGTCACATCCCGCCTCGTGGAGGAAGCTGCGCTGGCCGTCGGTCTCGACCCCTTCGGCCACCGCGACGATGCCGAGGTTGTGGGCCAGGGTCAGGATCGCCCGGGTGATCGACCCCGAGCGCCCGTCGCGCAGGTCGCCGACGAACGCCCGGTCGATCTTGAGGGTGTGGAACGGCAGGGTGTGCAGGTACGACAACGACGAGTAGCCGGTGCCGAAGTCGTCCAGGGCGATGAGGAAGCCCAGGTCGTCGAGCTGCTCCAGGCGGCTGGCCGCGGCCCGCAGGTCCTGGACCAGCAGGCTCTCGGTGATCTCCAGCTCTAGCTGCGACGGCGACACCCCGGCCTGGTCGAGCGTGGCGGCCAGACGGTCGGTGAAGTCCCGCTGCTCGAACTCCGTCGGCGAGATGTTGACCGCGATGCGGGCGCGGCTCGGCAGGATGCGGTCCCGGGTCCAGCCGGCGATGTCGCGGGCGACGGTGGAGATCACCAGGTCGCTCACCGCGCTGATCGCGCCGGTCGCCTCGGCGGTGGGGATGAAGACTGACGGCGGGATCGGCCCCTCAACCGGATGGTGCCAGCGCACCAGCGCCTCGGCCATGGCGATGGACCCGGTGCGCAGGTCGATGATCGGCTGGTAGTGCACCTCGAGCTGGCGGGCCGCGGCGGCCCGACGCAGGTCGCGGTCGAGAGCGAGGCCGGTGCGCGTCGCGGCATCGAGCTCGGGCTTGTAGAACCGCAGCCGGTTGCGCCCTTCACGGCGGCCCGCCGCGAGCGCCTGCTCGGCGGCGACGACCAGGCGTTCGGCGTTGGTGGCGTCGACCGGCGATCGGGCCACGCCGATCGAGGCGGTGAGGCGGATGTCCAGCCCGTCGACGGCGATCGGCGACTGCAGCCGACGCTGGACCTCTTCGGCCAGCCGACGCAGCTCCATGTCGAACGCCAGGCTGGGTCCGGACCCGTCGACGCTCACCATGAACTCGTCGACGCCCACCCGGCCGATGCTCACCTGCGCCTGGTCGGGGGAGCGGTCGGCCAGGTCTCGCACCCGGTCCGCGACCTCGACGAGCACCCGGTCGCCGATGGCGGGTCCGAAGGTGTCGTTGACGGTGCGGAAGCCGTCCAGGTCGATGTGCAGCACACCCACGCGGTGCGGCCCGTCGGCCTGCTCGTCAGCGTCCCGGGCGAGCAGGCCGGCCAGCTGCGCATGGAGCGAGCGTCGGGATCCGAGGCCGGTCAGCTCGTCGGTGCTGCTCACCGCCGCGATCTGCGTACGCAGCGACACCTCGGTCGTGCGGTCCTCGAGGACGACCACGGCGCCGCCGGGGACGGGGTGTGCGGACATGCGCGACCAGATCCGCTCGGTCCGGCTGAGCGCGACCGAGAACACCGGTCCAACCGCGGCCCGACCGCTGCGCAGGCAGATCACCGCCGCGGACTCCTCGGGCGTGGTGGCCCGGTCCCCTTCGTCGCGGAACATCCACGGCGGGTCGAACACGGAGCGGTGACGGATCTGGGCCCGGGACCGACCGACGAGCCGGCAGAAGGTGTCGTTGACGTGGTCGATCCGCCCCGAGGCGTCGACGAGGGCGATGCCGTCGGGGAGCTCGGCGATGGTGCGTCGCAACCGCTCGCCATCGGGGTCGGTCAGCTCGATCTCCGGCGACCCGGCCGGCGCCACCGCTCCATCGGTCGGATCCGCGCTCCCCGGTCCGGCGGCGGTGCGCACGGTCACGGTCACCACGTCGCTCTGGACCGAGCGGTGGCGTCCGATCTCGAGGTCTGCGGTCACCGAGTGGCCGTGACGGGTGGCCAGGGCGAGCCGGACCCGGTGGTGGCGGTCGTCGTCGACCTGATCGAGCAGCAGGTGCCAGCCCTCGTCGCTCAGCGGCGGGTCGACCAGGTGGGTGAAGCGTCGCCCGATCAGCGTGTCGGGCTGCTCGCCGATGGTGGCGGCCGCGGCCCGGTTGACCGCGAGGACGGCTCCGTCGGGAGCGAGGGCCCACACGCCCACGTCGAGGTGGTCGAGCAGCACGGTGGACAGGTCGGTGGGGGTGGCGCGGGGAGGAGCGGTGGACACCTCGTCGGGCGCGATCGGGACGACGTCGAACAGGTGGTCGTCAGGCGGGTCGGCGGGCACGCGGGAGGGCTCCTGTGGCGGTGACCCGGCCCCTCCGGATCACCGAACGGTCTCCTACCCTACGGAGCCGTTCCGCGGCACTGGTGGACCCCGGAACCCCCCCGCTCGCCGCGCCTGTCAGAGGCGCCCGGCGGCGCGTGCGGCGTCCTCGGCGGCGCGGAGCTGACCGTCGACGATGGCGAGCCCCGCGTCCCAGAAGCCCGGGTCCTCGAGGTCGCATCCCACGATGCGGCCGAGCGCGGCGGGCTCCATCGAACCGCCGGCCGACAGCAGCTCCAGGTAGGCCGGCACGAACGACGCGCCCTGCTCCTGGTAGCGGGCGTACACCGACAGCGCGAGCAGTTGGCCGTAGGCGTACGCGTAGACGTAGCCGGGGGTGCCGATGAAGTGCGGGATGTAGCTCCACCAGGTCCGGTATCCGTCGGTGATCTCGACCGAGTCGCCGACCATGGCTTCCTGCGAGGTGGCCCACAGCTCGCCGAAGCGCTCGACCGACAGCTCGCCCTCCTCTCGGCGGGCGGTGTGCACGGCGTCCTCGAAGCGGTTCATCGCCACCTGGCGGAACACCGTCGCGATCGAGTCCTCGAGCGTCGCCGCGAGCAGGGCGAATCGCTCGTTCGGGTCGTCGATGCGGGCGAGCAGGGCGTTGTTGGTGACGGTCTCGCCGAACACCGACGCGGTCTCCGCGAGCGTCAGCGGCGTCGACTGGTGGAACGTGCCCTGACCGCGGGACAGGTAGGCGTGCAGGCCGTGGCCGAGCTCGTGGGCCAGCGTCAGCACGTCGCGGTTGCGGCTGGTCCAGTTGAGCAGCAGGTACGGGTGGTGCGACGGCACGGTGTAGGCGCAGAACGCTCCGGGACGCTTGGCCGGCCGGACCGGGGCGTCGATCCAGCCGCCGTCGTAGAAGCGCTGCACGATCCCGGCGAGCTCGGGCGAGAAGCTGGCGTAGGCGTCGTGGACCAGGGCGGTGGCCTCGGCCCAGCCGATCTCGGACTCGTCCTCGGCCACCGACGCCATGCGGTCGTAGTCGGCCAGGCGGTCGAGCCCCAGCACCTGGGCCTTGAGGCGGTACCAGCGCTGCGCGATGTCGTAGCGCGACACGACCGCGTCGACGAGCGCCTGCACCGAGTCGTCGGTGGCCTCGTTGGACAGGTTCCTCGACGACACCCACGACGGGTAGCTGCGGAGGCGGTCGTCGGTCGACTTGTCGAGCAGCAGCGTGTTGAACACGAAGGCCCGGGTCCGCAGGCCGGGCTCCAACCCGGCGGTCACCGCGGCGGCGGCCTGCTGGCGAACGGCCCGGTCGGGGTGCTGCAACAGCGACAGCCCCTGCTCCAGGCCGACGGTGCCCTGTTCGGGCAGCTCGACGGTGATGGCCGAGGTCAGCTCGTCGAACAGTCGGACCCAGGCGGCAGCGCCCGAGGTCGACTTCTCGGTCAGCAGCACCTCTTCGGGCTCGCTGAGCAGGTGGTCGCGGTAGCGGCGGGCCGAGCGCAGGTGGTGCGCGCAGAAGTCGAGGACGGGGTCGGCGAGGAGCTCGTCGACCCGCGCGTCGGGCAGGGCGGCCCACTCGAGCTCGAGGAACACCAGCTTGGCGGCGATGGCGGTGCCCCTCTCCTGCACCTTCATCATCTCGGCCCCGCGCCCGGGGTCCTGGGTGTCCTCCGAGAAGCGCAGCATGGCGTAGTAGCCGGCGCGGCCCTGGAGGTCCTCGAGCTCGGCGCTGAGGTGCATGGCGTCGGCCAGGGCGCCGGCGCTCATCTCGGCGATGGCGCCCCTCAGGTTCGCCAGCTGGTCGGCCACGCCCTCGGCCCGGTCGAGCAGGTCGTCGACGCTGTGGCCGTCGAGCAGCGGCTCCAGGTCCCAGGCCACGTCCGCCGCGGTCAGGTCGACCTGCTCGGGGGTCAGCTCGGGGCTGGTCGTGTCGGGGCTGGTCGTGTCGGGATCGGTGGCGCTCACGGCGTGTCAGGCTACGGGGGTACGGTCCGGTTCGTGGACCGCTCCTCCTCCGGGCTCGACCAGGGCTGGCTCACGGCCGACCCCACCGTCGAGCGGATCGACCTGGGCCGGGGATCCTGGGTGGACGTCGTGCGGGCCCTGGTGCCCGACCCCGAGCAGGTGACCGCCGATCTGCTGAGCGGCGTCTCCTGGAGCGGCGGTCGGGTGTTCCGCTACGAGCGCTGGGTCGACGAACCTCGTCTGGGCGGGTTCCAGGCCGGAGCCGACCGCCATCCCGCTCTGGCCCAGGTCGGCGACTGGATCGAGCGGCGCTACCGGGTCAGCTTCGATGGCGTCGCCCTGGCGCAGTACCGCCATGCGGCCGACAGCGTCGGGTTCCACCGCGACCGCGAGATGCGCTGGCTCGAGGACACCGTCATCGGGGTGCTGACCTTCGGGGCGCGGCGACCGTTCCTGCTGCGCCCCATCGGTGAGCGGCGCAGCGCCCACGACGATGACATGGTCGCCGGGGCGGGCCGGACCTTCGACCTGTCACCCGAGGCAGGGGACCTGATCGTGATGGGGGGTCGATGTCAGGCCGACTGGCTCCATGCGGTGCCCAAGGTGGCCGACGGGACCGCCGTGGGTCCACGGGTCTCGGCGCAGTACCGCTGGACGTCGCGCAAGGGCCGTCCCGACATCCAACCCGGCTACCGGGCCCCGCGCTTCTACAGCCGCTGACCCCGCTTTGTCCCCGCTTTGTCCCGCACCAGCGCGGTGATCACCGCGTCCGTGCGGGACAGAGCGGTGGGTTGAGGGTCGAACAGACGTTCGATACGGTGGCGTCGTGGGCTTCAACAACCCGGACGTCCCGTGGTCGGAGATCGAGCGCCGCCTGTCGGACCGACAGGGTTCCAGCCAGCAGGGTCGTTCCAGCCAGCAGGGTCGTTCCAGCCAGCAGGGTCGTTCCAGCCAGCAGGGTCGTTCCGGTCAGCAGGGTCGTTCCGGCGGGCGGGCCGAGGAGTGGTGGCAGCACGACCCGCTGGCCCGACGCCACCGCGAGCCCGCCCACCCCGGCGACGGCGGCGACTCCCCGGCGTGGTCCCGTCGCCGGGAGGAGTACCGCCCGCCGACCGACCGGTCCGGCGCCGACCCCCGGCCCGTCGGTGACGGGAGCCGGGTCGCCTACGCCGAGCTGCACTGCCACTCGGCGTTCTCCTTCCTCGACGGCGTCTCCCAGCCCGAGGCGTTGGCCGAGGAGGCCGACCGATTGGGGCTCGAGGCGTTGGCGATCACCGACCACCACGGCTTCTACGGGGTGGTGCGCTTCTCGCAGGCGGCCCGGGCGCTGGGCTTGCCGACCGTCTTCGGTGCCGAGCTCACCCTGAACGCGCCCGAGGCCCGCTCCGGTCCGGCCGACCCCGCCGGCCGGCACCTCCTGGTGCTGGCCCGGGACCCGGTCGGCTACGCCCGGCTGGCCTCGCTGCTGTCCCGGGCGCAGATGGCGGGGGAGAAGGGCCGGCCGCGGATCTCCTTCGCGGACCTGGCCGAAGCGGCGTCGGGTCGGGCGCGGGGTCACTGGGCGGTGCTGACCGGGTGCCGCAAGGGGACGGTGCCCGCCGCCCTCCTCGCCGACGGGCCGGCCGCCGCGGAGCGCGAGCTGCGCAGCCTGGTCGCCGCGTTCGGGGTGGAGCACACCTTCGTCGAGCTGTGGGACCACGGCCTGCCGCTCGACTCGGCCCGCAACGACGCGCTGGCCGAACTGGCGGTGCGGGCCGGGGTGCAGCCCGTCGCCACCAACAACGTGCACCACGCCACCCCCGCCGAGCGCGACCTGGCCGCGGCGCTGGCCGCGGTGCGGGCCCGTCGCAGCCTGGACGACCTGGACGGCTGGCTGCCCGCCGGCGGCCAGGCCCACCTGCGCTCGGGTGCCGAGCAGGCCCGGCGCTTCGCCCGCTACCCCGGGGTGGTGGCCGCGGCGGCGGCGCTGGGTCGGGCGTGCGCGTTCGACCTGCGTCTGGTCGCCCCGCAGCTGCCGCCGTACCCGTGCCCGCCCGATCCCGACGACCCCTCCGGCGCGCCGCTGACCGAGGCCCGGTTCCTGCGCCGGTTGGTCGAGGAGGGGGCCGCCCGCCGCTACGGACCCCGTCACGCCGAGGACGTGCCGGGGGCGTGGGCCCAGATCGACCGCGAGCTCGACCTGATCGAGGCGCTCGGGTTCCCGGGCTACTTCCTGATCGTGTGGGACATCGTCGAGTTCTGCCGACGCTCCGACATCCTCTGCCAGGGGCGGGGCTCGGCGGCCAACTCGGCGGTCTGCTTCTCGTTGGGGGTCACCAAGGCCGACGCCGTCCGGCTGGGCCTCCTGTTCGAGCGGTTCCTGTCGCCCGAGCGCGACGGCCCGCCCGACATCGACCTGGACATCGAGTCCGGCCGTCGCGAGGAGGTCATCCAGTACGTCTACGGTCGCTACGGCCGGTCCCACACCGCGCAGGTCGCCAACGTCATCACCTACCGGGCCCGCTCGGCGGTGCGCGACGCGGCCAAGGCGCTGGGCTTCGCCCCCGGCCAGCAGGACGCCTGGTCCAAGGAGCTGGACCGCTGGGGCGGGATCCCTGGCCCCGGTGAGGGTGCTGTCGAGGGGGGTGCTGTCGACGGGACCACCGGGGCCCGGGACCTGAGCGCCCCCGAACCGGTGCTGGCCCTGGCCCGCCGCATGGCGGACCTGCCCCGGCACCTGGGCATCCACTCCGGCGGCATGGTCATCTGCGACCGGCCGGTCATCGAGGTGTGCCCCACCGAGTGGGCCCGGATGGAGAACCGCTCGGTGCTCCAGTGGGACAAGGACGACTGCGCGGCAGCCGGCCTGGTCAAGTTCGACCTGCTCGGGCTGGGCATGCTCTCGGCGCTGCACGGCTGCCTGGACCTCCTGCGCGCCCACCTGGGCATCGAGGTCGACCTGGCCGCCCTGCCCCAGGAGGACGCCGTCTACGACATGTTGTGCCGGGCCGATTCGGTCGGCGTGTTCCAGGTGGAGTCCCGGGCCCAGATGGCGACGCTGCCCCGCCTGCGGCCCCGGTGCTTCTACGACCTGGTGGTCGAGGTGGCGCTCATCCGGCCCGGGCCCATCCAGGGGGGCTCGGTGCACCCCTACATCCGGCGTCGCAAGGGCGAGGAGCCCGTCACGTTCCTGCACCCGCTGCTCGAGCCGTCGCTCACCAAGACCCTGGGCGTCCCGCTGTTCCAGGAGCAGCTCATGCAGATGGCGATCGACGTGGCCGGCTTCAGCGCCGCGGAGGCCGACCAGCTGCGCCAGGCGATGGCCTCCAAGCGCTCCGAGCGGCGCATGGCCGAGCTGCGTCAGCGCTTCTTCGACGGTCTGGCCGCCAACGGCATCGTGGGCGACACGGCGACCGCGGTGTGGGAGAAGCTCGCCGCCTTCGCCAACTACGGGTTCCCCGAGTCGCACTCGGTGAGCTTCGCCTACCTGGTCTACGCGTCGTCGTGGCTCAAGCACCACCACCCGGCCGCGTTCTGCGCCGCGCTGCTCAACGCCCAGCCGATGGGCTTCTACTCGCCGCAGTCGCTCACCCAGGACGCGGTGCGTCACGGGGTCCGGGTCCGCACCCCCGACCTCAACGCGTCGGGCGCGGCGGCCACCCTGGAGACGTCCACGGAACCGGGTCCGGGGCGCGACGACGCCGATCCGGCCACGTGGGGTCGGGGAGGTCCGGCGGTGCGGTTGGGCGTCGGCTCGGTGCGAGGCATCGGATCCGACCTGGCCGAGGAGATCGCAACCGGCCGCCCCTACGCCGACATCGCGGATCTGGCCCGCCGGGTCCGGCTCGGCACCGCTCAGATGGAGTCGCTCGCCACCGCCGGGGCGTTCGGTTGCTTCACCGATGTCGACGGCTCCCCGCTGCCCCGGCGTCAGGCCATCTGGTCCGCGGGTGCCGCCGCGCTCGCCGGGGCCGATCGGTTGCCGGGGGTGGTGGTCGGCCTGGACGCGCCCCGGCTGCCGGGCATGGACGAGTGGGAGGAGTCGGTCGCGGATCTGCACTCCACCGGCGTGGCCCCCGACGGCCACCCCACCCGGTTCCTGCGTGACGACCTCGACGCCCGGGGGGTGAGCACCGCCACCGCTCTGCGCGACGTGCCCGACGGCGCCACGGTCCGCGTCGCCGGGGTGGTCACCCACCGCCAGCGTCCGGCCACCGCCTCGGGGGTCACGTTCCTGAACCTCGAGGACGAGACCGGCCTCGTCAACGTGGTGTGCTCGATCGGGTGTTGGACCCGCTTCCGGGCCGTCCTGCGCTCGGCGGCGGCGCTGGAGGTCCGCGGGAAGCTCGAGCACAGCTCCGACGGGGTGCTCAACGTCGTGGCCCACCACGTCAGCCCGTTGCGGGTGGCGGCCGGTGCCCGGTCGCGGGACTTCCGATAGCCGCCGCATCGGCGGGGCCCGACGCTACCGTGGCCGCCAGGAAGAGGACCGCCCCACCCGAGCGTCCACAGGAGACCCCCATGCCCATCCACGGTTCGTTGTTCCAGGAGTACGCGGAGACCACCGGCCAGGATCCGTTCACGCTCCAGAACAAGAAGATGCTGAAGATCCAGATGCAGTACGGGCCGGTGAACACCAAGCTCGGCTCGATGGTCGCCTACCAGGGCGACGTGCGGTTCCAGAACACCGGCTCGGGCGGGCTCAACAAGATGCTCAAGTCCAAGCTGACCGGCGAGGGCGTCAACATGATGGTCGCCGAGGGCACCGGCGAGCTGTTCGTCGCCGACCTGGCCTCGGAGATCCAGCTGTTCTACCTGGAGAACGACATGGTGTCGGTGAACGGCAACAACGTGCTGGCGTTCTCGTCGTCGATCGAGTGGGACATCCACCGGGTCAACGCCGGTCGTGCCTCGATGATGGCCGGCGGCATGTTCAACGTGAGCCTCCGCGGCACCGGCTACGTGGCGGTCACCACCAAGGGCGATCCGGTCTGCCTCGACGTCGCCGGCGCCCCGACCTACGCGGACGCCGAAGCGGTCGTGCTGTGGACCTCGGGGGTGAGCATGGACGTCCGGGTCGACACCGGTGGACTCAAGTCGATGCTGCGGGGCGGCACCGGAGAGCTCATCCAGATGGCGTTCGGCGGCCAGGGCTACGTGATGATCCAGCCGTCGGAGTCGGTGATGCAGGGCGGCGCCCAGCAGGCCCAGCAGCAGCAGTCGGGAGCCGGCGGGATGCTCGGAGGGCTCCTCGGGGGCTGACCCGGCGCGTCCGGTGGTCACACGACGGGTCGGCGGGACCGACGGGTGGGACATCTCCCACCCGGGTTCTTCATCGCGCGCCCCGACCTGCCGATGCGTGTCAACGTGCGCCCGCGTCACCACGTTGGATCCACTGTGCTGAACGCCGACCCCGCCCCGATCCGCGCAGCTGCTGGGCCGTCCGGGGTTGCGGCGGTGATGTCGGCTCTCGTGTCGGTCCTGGTCCTGGTCGCCGTGGTGCCGGCCACCGCGCAGGCCGGTCCCCCCACCACGACGACCGTCGCCGCGACGCCGTCGACCGTCCCGCCGAGCACGCCCGACGATCCCTCCCCGGCTGACTCCGCCGACGTGGTCAGCGCCAGCCGGGACCAGGTCCGGGCCCGGGTCGCGGCGCTCGACGAGCAGACCCGGGCGGCCGAGGCGGCCGCGGCCGAGGCCCAGGGGCGAGTCGACGCGGCCCGTGCCCGGGCTGCGGACGCCCAGGCGAAGGCCGACCAGGCGGCCGCGGCGGCCGTCGAGGCGACCGAGCAGGTCCGCTCCTACGCCGTCGAGGCGTTCGTGCGCCCCCCGGCCCAGGACTCGCTGTCCACCCTGGCCATCGAGGAGTCCCGCGACGCCGCCTACGCCACCGACATGCTGCAGATCGTCGCGGAGCGTCGCCGTCGGGTCGTCGACACGATGACCGCGGCCAGGGTCGTCGCCGAACAGGACCGGGCAGCCGCCTCGACCGCAGCCGACGCCGCATCCGCGGAGGCGGAGCAGGCCCGGACCCAGGTCGAGTCGCTGCGCTCGGCTCGAGCGCAGCAGTCACGGCTGGCGTCGCAGCTCGACGACCGCTTGGACCGGATGCTGGCCGAAGCTGCGGCGCTGCGCGAGGTCGACTCCCGGGCCGCGCAGGAGATCACCGCCCAGGAGGTCGCCCTGCGCACGAGCGGCCCTGCCATCCCCGCCGCCCCATCCGCCGGCGTCCCGGTCGCCGCTCAACGGCCCGCGCCGGGAGCTCCGGCCCCAACTCCGGCCCCAACTCCGACCACGCCCGGCCCGACTGCGCCCGGCCCGACCACACCCGCCGCGACCCCGACCACCCGGCCGCCGACCACGCCGGTGACCACGGTGCCCCCGACGGCGCCGCCGGGTGGAACCGGACTGGTCACCTGGTCCGACGTCACCAAGGCGGGTGGCATCTGGGTCAACAAGTCGATCGCGGGGCAGGTCTCCGGGCTGGTCGCCGCGGCCAAGGCCGCGGGCATCAACCTCAGCGGGGGCGGCTACCGCGACCCGGCCGAGCAGATCACGCTGCGACGGGCCCACTGCGGGACCTCGGACTACGCGATCTACTGGATGCCGGCGTCGCAGTGCCATCCGCCGACGGCGCAGCCCGGCAAGTCGATGCACGAGCGGGGCCTGGCGCTCGACCTGATGTCGAACGGCCGCCTCATCACCTCGAGGTCGGATCCGGCGTTCGTGTGGCTCGCGGCGAACGCCGGCCGATTCGGGTTCCGCAACCTGCCGTCGGAGCCCTGGCACTGGTCGACCAACGGCAGCTGAGCCGACCAGGTCAGCTCACTGGCGGAGTCGGGCGAGCAGCCGCAGCATCTCCAGGTACAGCCAGATCAACGTGACCAGGAGTCCGAACGCCGCGTACCAATCCATGTAGCGGGGCAGTCCCATCTGCTGGCCCCGCTCGATGAAGTCGAAGTCGAGGATCAGGTTGAGCGCCGCGACGGTGACGACCACCAGGCTGATGACGATGCCGAGCGGCGACCCGCTGGTCCAGAAGCCTTCGCCGACGCCGAACAGGTTGGCGATCAACATGACGCCGTAGACGACCATGATCCCGAACGTCGCGGCGATGACCCCCTTGACGAACTTGGGGGTGGCCCGCAGGATCCTCAGGCCGTACAGCACCAGCATCATCAGGAACACGCCGAGGGTGGCGACGATCGCCTGGGCGACGATTCCGGGGAACTGCGCCCCGTAGAACGCCGAGATGGCCCCGAGCAGGTAGCCCTCGCACAGTGCGTAGGCCGATCCGGTGAACATGGCCAGGCGGGGCTTGAACACGGTCACGAACGCCAGACCCAGGCCGACGAGCATGGCGACGAACAGCAGCCACGGCCGCTGCATGGTCGCGTCGTAGATGGCGTTGCCGTTCTGGTCGACCCGGCCGAGAGGGTCCGGGGTGACCGTCACCGAGGTCCATCCGAACGCCGCGGCGACGAACAGGAACACGCAGAACACCAGGGTGGACGCGGCCACCCCGCCCATTGTCATGACCTTGCCGTCGGTGGCGGTGGGCAGCGAGCCGAACCCGCCGCGGGCGAGCGCGGCGTCGGTGCCGGCGGACGCCGCGGTGGTGGCGTCGGGCGGAACCCCGTACCCGGGAGGGGCGGGATGGCTCGGCGGAACGGTCCCGGTGGCCGGGCCCGCACCCATGCTCTGGGCCCGTTGCCACTCCTGGGCGGGCGACAGACCGCCCGAACCGCTCGATCCGTCCAGCCCGAAGGCCTTGTCGGTCAGGATCGGGTTGCGTGACATGGCATCCTCTCGAACACGTTTCGGCGGCCGGAGGGGACCGATCCGCTGCGGTCAAAGGTAGCGGTGGCGACCGGGTGGTTCGGGGCAGGCCATGATCGGGGTCCGTTCGACGATCCCAGGGGGTGCGTCATGACGATGTTCGAGGTGCCGGAGTCGGTGCGGCCCGTCCGCGACCGGGTCGAGGCGTTCATGCGCGAGCGGGTGGAACCGGCCGAGGCGGACCTGCACCGGCTGGCCGACGCCGCCCACCACGAGCCCGCGGCGCGTGGCGAGCTGCGCGAACGGATCCGCGCCCTTCAGGCCGACGCCAAGGCCGAGGGCCTGTGGGCGCTCGGGCACCCGCGCGAGCTCGGCGGCGGCGGTCTGCCGTTCATGGACTACGTGTACGTAAACGAGGTCCAGGGCCGCAGCGAGTACGGCCAGATCGCGCTCGGCACCTACACGCTGCAGGACTCGATCATGTTGGACCGCTACGCGTCGCCGGAGTGGCGTGACGCCTACCTGCACCGGTTGGTGCAGTCCGAGGTGTCGCCCAGCTTCGCCATGACCGAACCAGAGGTGGCCAGCTCGGACCCGACACAGTTGCGCACCCGGGCGGTGCTCGACGGCGACGAGTGGGTGATCGACGGCCACAAGTGGTTCACCACCGGCGCCAACCAGGCCGCCTACACGACGGTGATGTGCCGCACCGAGGACGACGACGTGTCGCCGTACCTGGCGTACTCGATGATCATCGTGCCGACCGACGCTCCCGGCTACGAGATCGTCCGCGAGACCCCGGTGCTCGGCATCCGCGGCGGCCACTGCGAGGTGCGTCTGACCGGTGTCCGCGTCCCGGCGTCGAACCTCCTCGGTCCGCGCGGCCACGGCTTCGTCATCGCCCAGGAGCGCCTGGGCCCGGGCCGGATCTTCCACTGCATGCGCTGGTTGGGTCAGGCCCAACGGGCCTTCGAGCTGATGTGCACCCGGCTCAACACCCGCGAGGCGTTCGGCGAGCCGCTGGCGGCCAAGCAGCTGATGCAGTCCCACGTGTTCGAGTCCTACGCCGAGATCCAGTCCTGCCGACTGCTGACCCTGCACGCCGCGGCCGCCATCGACCGGGGTGAGCAGGCCCGGGTCGAGATCGGAGCGATCAAGGTGGTCGGCGCCCGCATGCTGCACAACGTGATCGACCGGGCCGTGCAGGTCCACGGCGCCGCCGGGCTCACCGACGACACGCCGCTCAGCTTCATGTACCGCGCCGCCCGCTTCGGCCGCATCTACGACGGTCCCGACGAGGTCCACGTCCACACCGTCGCCCGTCGGATCCTCAAGGCGACCCGCCCGGCCGAGGACGGGACGCCCCGCCACTGGGAGTTCGCCCGATGACCCCGCCACCGGCCCCCACCCCGCCCCCGGCCCCCACCCCGCGTTCTGACGACAAGTCACGACACTGGCGGTACTCAACTGTCACGAGAACGCGGACGGGAGGGCAGCGCCGATGACCGACACATCGACCTCGCCGATCCGCACCGACGGGGGCACCGAGTTCGAGTGCGACACGGCGGTCGAGGCGCTCGGCGACGGCCGCTTCCGGGCGCGGATCTCCACGGCGTGGTGGATCGTCATGGGCCCCAACGGCGGCTACGTCGCCGCCGTCGTCCTGCGCGCCGCGGTCGCCGCGGTCGCGGATCCCGCCCGCCGACCGCTGTCGGCCACGTTCCACTACCTCCGGCCGCCCGCCGAGGGCGAGGTCGACCTCGACGTCACCGTCGAACGATCGGGGAGGGGCGTCACCAACGTGTCGGTCCGCATGTCCCAGGGCGGCAAGCTCATCGTCCTGGCGCTCGTCGCGCTCGGGACCCGACGCGACGGCACGCTCGAGTTCGACGAGGTCGATTCACCCACCGGGTCGGGCCTGCCGGCGCGCCCGGACGGATCGTCGATCCCGCACTGGTCGGAGATCCCGGCGCGGCCCGTCGACCCCGAACGCGACATCCCCATGCGGTCCCGCTACGACATGCGCTGGGGGTTCGGCTCGGTGCCGTTCTCCGGCGAGCCGGGATCGTCGGCGGACACCGGTGGATGGTTGCGTCTCAAGCAGTCGCCTCCGGTCGACGAGATGGTGCTCGTCGCCATGGCCGACGCCTGGATGCCCCCGATCTTCAGTCGGGTCGACCACCAGCTGGCGGTGCCCACCGTCGACCTGACGGTGCACTTCCGGGGCCGGCCGGCGGATCCCCCAGGTCCGCCGAGCGGGCCGGAGGGCCCGGACGCGGCGTGGTGCTTCGTCCGCTTCTCCAGCCCGGTGTCGCTGGGCGGCTACCTGGTCGAGCACGGATCGGTGTGGGACTCGACCGGTCGGTTGCTCGCGGATGTCCGCCAGCTCGCCGTCGTCCTCTGACGCCCCCGAGGCCCCCGCGTTCTGACGACAAGTCACGACCGTGGCGGTATTCAGATGTCGTCAGAACGCGTGGGGAGGCGTCGGGGCCTATCCTGGCTGACCACATATGGACGACCGACCTCGAAGTCTCAGGGCCATGCTCGCCGAGGCGAAGGACACCTCGGAGATCATGGTCGACCTGGCCTACGCGGCCGTCTACTTCAACGATCCCGGCATGGCCGAGGAGCTCGGCGACCTCGAGGAGCAGCTGAACGACCTCGTCCAGGAGATGCGCGCCGTGTGCACCCTGGCGGTTCGCCGGCCGGCCGAGGCCGAGGGCATGGCGTCGGTCCTGCAGGTGATCTCGGCCATCGAGGGGATCGGCAACGCCGCGGTGGACATCACCCGGATCGTCACCCACCGCCTGGGAATCCCCAACGAGCTGATCGCGGACCTGTCCAACGCCGACGAGGTGTCGCACCGGGTGTGGATCCGGGAGGGCTCGCACCTGGCGCACCGACCGCTCAAGGACCTCGAGATCCCGGTCCAGTGCGGCATGCGGGTCGTCGCCATCCGTCGCGGTCGGTCCTGGATGATCGAGGAGGTCGACGGCGACGTCGTCGTGCTCCCCGGCGACGTGCTGTTCTTGCGGGGGTCTCCCGCCGGCATCACCCGTCTGCACGAGCTGGCCGCCGCGCCCACATGGGAACCGCCCGAGGTTCCCGAACCCGACGCGTTGACCGACCTTGATCGTGCCGTCGACGTGCTCGTCGAGATGAAGGACGTGTCCGAGGCTGCGGTCGGTCTGGCCTACTCGGCGCTCGCCCTGCGCGACACCGGCTTGGCCGCCGAGGTCAACCACCTGGCCGAACGTCTCGACGAGATGAAGGACCACCTCCAGCTGTGGGTGCTGAGGGCGGCCAAGCACGACGTCGACCCGTCGCCGCTGCGCGGCCTGCTGCAGCTCGCGGGTGCGGCCGAGGAGATCGGCAACCAGGCCGCCGAGATGGTCTGGTTGATCTCCGACGGCGTCGACGTCCACCCGATCGTCAACATCGCGCTCGGCGAGGCCGACATCGTCGCCACCCGGGTGCCGGTGGCGCCGGGCTCGGTGGTCGACGGTCGGACGCTGACCGAGCTGCAGCTCGACATCGAACCGGGCTTCTGGATCCTCGCCATCCGACGCGACAACCGCTACCTCTACCAACCCCGCGGCTGGGTCCGCCTCATCGCCGGCGACGACGTCATCGCCACCGGACCCCACGAAGGTCGTGAACGACTGGCCGAGCTGTGCGGTTGGCGGATGGTCGAGGACGAGGACGACCCGACCGGTCAGATCGACCTGAAGCCGCTCCGCGCCGCGGTCACGAGCTGAGGACGATCCTCACCTCGTCGGCCGGTCACATCGACGGGCTGGGGGATCGTCCCGTCGACAGCGAACGGCTTGGCGTCCACCCTGGACGGCGATGGTCGACCCCTCCGCATCGCCGCGCCGCCGGGGCACTGCGGTGTTCGCCGGACTGCTCGGTGCGGGCCTGCTCTGGGTGACCGCGACGGTGGTCGCCGCTCTGTTGGCCGTCGGCCCGGTTCGCTCCATGGCGTGTCCGTCCGGCGGCGGGTTCGCCCGCAGCGACCACGTCACGCTGCAGGTGCTGCCGTTCGGACCGACCTGCCGACTCGAGGAGCGGGACCAGGTCGGAGCAGGTCTGGGTACCTGGGTCACCGTCGGACCCGCCCCGACCTGGAGCCGGGCGTTGCTCGCCGGCGCGGTCACGGCCCTGGTCGGAGCGGCCGGGCTGGTGCTCGCACCCCGCGGTCGCGGCCACTCGCCGGTCCAGGCCCACCGGTAGCGTGGTGCGGGTGACCGACCCGCTCCGCCTGCTCACCGTGCACGCCCACCCCGACGACGAGTCCTCCAAGGGCGCGTCCAGCGTCGCCAAGTACCGAGCTGAGGGGATCCCGTCCACGCTGGTCTGCTGCACCGGGGGAGAGGCGGGCGACATTCTCAACCCGGCCATGGACCGGCCCGAGGTCCGCGACAACCTGGCCGAGGTGCGACGCGAGGAGCTGGCCCGCGCCACCGAGGCGATCGGCTACGAGACCGTCGAGATGCTCGGCTACCACGACTCGGGCATGCCCGACATGCCCGAGAACGCCCGGCCCGACAACTTCTGGAACGCTCCGCTCGACGAGGCGATCGGTCGGCTCGTCGCCATCATCCGCCGCGACCGGCCCCAGGTCATCGTCACCTATCCCGAGGACCAGTCGCACTACGCGCATCCCGATCACCTCCGGGTCCACGACATCACCGTCCCCGCCTTCGACCGGGCTGCGGACCCGGCCTGGTACCCCGAGGCCGGGGACCCGTTCCAGCCGCTCAAGCTCTACTACTCGACGTGGTCGGTGGCACGGATGTCGGCCCTGCACGACAAGTTCATCGAGCTCGGCCTCGAGTCGCCGTTCGACGAGTCGTGGCGGGCCCGGTGGAAGGACGCGTCGCAGGACCACCTCATCACCACCCAGGTCCCGATCCGCGACTTCTACGCGGTGCGAGAGAAGGCGCTGCTGGCCCACGCCACCCAGATCGACCCCGAGTCCCCCTTCTGGTTCGGGCTGCCGACCGACGTCGCCGCCGACGTCCACCCCTTCGACGACTACGTCCTGGCCCGCTCGCTGGTGCCCACCGACATCCCCGAGTCGGATCTGTTCGCCGGTGTGCCCGGCCGGGTCGGGGAGGCCCGGTGAGCGACACGCCCACGCTTGCCGAACGCCTCGGCTACCGCGCCGATGATCGGCTGCTCATCATCAACTGCGACGACCTCGGCATGTGCCACTCGGCCAACGAGGGCGTCTACGACTCACTGCGCAACGGACTGGGCACCTCGGCCACGCTGATGGTCCCGTGCCCCTGGGCACGCGAGGCCGCGTCGCAGTACCGCGGCGAGGACGTCGGGGTGCACCTGACCCTCAACGCCGAGTGGGAGCTGTATCGCTGGGGCCCGATCACCGTCGCCCCGTCGATGCTCGACGGCGACGGCGGGTTCCCCCGAACCGTCGTCGACGTGTGGGACCACGCCGACCTCGACGAGACCCGTCGCGAGCTGCGCGCCCAGGTCGAGCGGGCGATCCTGTGGGGGTTCGACGTGACCCACCTCGACTCCCACATGGGGACCCTGCAGCTGCGCCCGGAGTTCTTCGACATCTACCTGGACCTGGCCGTCGAGTTCGGGTTGCCGCTGCGGCTGACCGGCTGGTCGACCCAGGAGCTGACCGGGTTCCCGCACCGGGCGCTGGCCGAGGAGGAGGGAATCGTGGCCCCCGACCACCTGGTCTTCTCGGCCGGGCCGGGTGTGCGCCCCGCGTTCGAACGACTGCTCGACGAGCTGCGCCCCGGGGTCACCGAGATCTTCGCCCACCCCGCCACCGACCACTCCGAGCTGAGGTCGCTGGCGCCGGACTGGGAGACCCGCGTCGACGACCACCACGTGCTGACCGGTGACGTCGAGCTCCGGAACGTGCTGGAGCGGTCGGGGGCGGTCCTGATCGGTTGGCGCGAGCTGCGCGACCTGCAGCGCAAGGGCTGAGCACCACCCCTCCCGGAACGGCGCGGGGGCTACCGCGACTCGACCGGCAGGTCCGACGCGCACGCCGCCCACAGGCCCCGACCCGCGGAGCGGGCGTCGGCCACCGCGGCGCGGAACTGATCGGTGTGCGCCACGTTGGGCGGGTAGGTGAGCACGCCGGCGTAGCCGTCGGTGGCCATGGCCAGGTTCACGAACAACCCGTCGTCGGCCCGGTACACGTAGGCGAGGACCCGGTCGTAGCGGTCGCGCTCCTCGACGTCGAGGACCAACCGCACCGGCGTGCCGTCGGGGAGCAGCTCGGCGGCGTGCGCCGATGCCTCCTTGCCGAAGCACTCGACCGGCGAGTTGGGCTTGACGCTCTCGGGGGTGTCGATCCCGATGAGTCGGACCCGCTCCCGGCTGCCGTCGATGTCGACCACCAGCGTGTCGCCGTCGACGACGCGTTCGACGGTCGCGTTGGCCTCCACCGATCCCGGACCGGTCGGATCCGAGCCCGCGGGGCGGGTCGACGACGTGGCGCCCTCGGTTCCGGGGCGGGCCGTGGGCGTCGGTTCGGCCGAGGAGTCCGACCCGCACGCCGGGACCAGGAGCAGGGCCGCCGCGATCACCACGGCGGTCAACACGGTTCGGGCCACCCGGCGCCCGCACGGGGTGGGACCCGCGTCTGGTTCCGCTCCTGCTCGCGCCACGGCGTCCGGCTCAGATCCGCTCGATGATCGTGCCGGTGCCCAGGCCGCCACCGCAGCACATGGACACGAGCGCCCGCCGTCCGCCGGTTCGCTCCAGCTCGTTGAGCGCCTTGGTCAGCAGGAACGCGCCCGTGGCCCCGAGCGGTCGCCCCGCCGTTCGGGTTGGTGCGCTCCAGGTCGGCGCCCAGCTCCTTGGCCCAGGCCAGCACCACCGACGCGAACGCCTCGTTGATCTCGAACAGGTCGATGTCGTCGATGCCGAGACCGGTGCGCTCCAGCAGCCTGCGGGTGGCGTCGATGGGTCCCGTCAGCATGAGCACCGGGTCGACGCCGACCAGGCAGGTGTCGACGATCCGAGCCCGGGGGGTCAGACCGAGCGACCCGGCCCGGTCCGAGGTCATGACCAGCACCGCGGCCGCTCCGTCGGAGATCTGCGACGCCGAACCGGCGGTGTGCACCCCGTTCTCGCGGGCGACCGGCTTGAGCGAGGCGAGCTTCTCGAGGGTGGTCTCCCGGAGCCCCTCGTCCCGGTCGACGACGTGGGTGGTTCCGGTCGGGTTGCCGTCCGCGTCGACGTCGGGGGCCGTCACCGACACGAGCTGTCCGGCGAAGCGGTCCTCGGCCCAGGCCCGTGCGGCCCGCTCCTGGCTGTCCAGCCCGAACCGGTCGCAGTCGTCCCGCGAGATGCCCCAGCGCTCGGCGATGCGCTCTGCCCCGTCGAACTGCGAGGTGAACTCGTAGCGTCCGAAGTACGGCTTGGGGATGGGAACGCCCAGGCCGAGCTTCTTGGAGGAGTTCGCCCCGATCGGGATCCGGCTCATGGACTCGACCCCGCACCCGATCGCCACGTCGGTGACGCCGCCGGCGACCAGGGCCGTGGCCAGGTTGGTGGCCTGCTGGGACGACCCGCACTGCGTGTCGACGGTGGTCGAGGCGGTCCCGAGGGGGAGCCCTGCGGCCAGCCAGGCGGTGCGGGCGATGTTGAAGGACTGCTCGCCGACCTGGCTGACGCACCCGCCGACGACCTGGCCGACCTCGGCCGGATCCAGGCCGGTCCGCTCGATCAGAGCGCTCTGGACCTGGCCGAGCAGGTCGGCGGGATGCACGGTCGACAGGCCGCCGTTGCGGCGGCCGATCGGGGTGCGGACGGCATCGACGATCACGACTTCGGTCATGGGTGCATCCTATGGAGCGGTCGGCGGGACGGCGGCGGGCCGTGGCCGGTCAGGCGGCGTGTCCACGGTCGGTCAGCTCGCGCGCCTGCCGGGCCAGACGATCGGTCCGATCGGCCTCCTCCTGGCTGTGGCGCTCCTCGACCCGGCGGTGAGCATCGGCCAGCGCGGCCCGGGCGGCGGCCACACCCCGTCGACCCGAGGCGATGGTGCGCCGGTCGAGCCAACCGGTGTGGCCCGCGGACCGTCGGGGCGCGGCAGCGGCGGTCCGCCGGTCGCCGAGCGAACTGACCGCGGGATGGGGACGCTGCGGCCCGGCCGATGAGACGCCCTGCCCGTCCTCGGCGCGGTCGACGCCGTCGGCGTCGGGGTGCGAGGGCGCCGCCGGGACCGAGATGAGGGTGAGCTGCGTGGTCATGGCCCCAGTATGAACAGGGGGTGTGACAACGCGTCCACGGGGCCCGGTCCCCGCTGAGCATCCTCCGCGCCGAGACCGTCGGACGCGGATCGGGGCGAGCCTCAGTGCGAGAAGGAGGTGCCCTCGTCCTGGCTCATCTGCACCGTCACGGGGTGGCGTTCGAGGAAGTCGACCGCCTCCTTCATGTCGGTGATCAGCGAGTTGATCTCGTCGGTGGTGATCTCGATGCGGATCAGTGCCCGCTGCACCACCTGTCCGGACAGCTCGCCGGTCAGTGGGTAGGCCGGGACCTGCCACCCGCGGGTGCGGAGCCGGTCGGCCAGTTCGTAGAGGGTCCAGGTCACGTCCGCGTCGTCGGCCAGCTTCCATGTGGCCGCGGGGATCCCGGTGGCCGGATCGCCGTCGTAGAGCAGCTCGAACGGACCGACGGTGGGCAGGTGCTGGGCCAGGTGGTGCGCCGTGGCGTAGCACTGGCCGTGCACTGCGGCGTAGCCCTCGCTGCCCAGCCGGAGGAACCCGGCGTACTGGGCGATGATCTGACCGGCCGGACGGGAGAAGTTGATCTGGAACGTCGGCATGTCGCCGCCCAGGTAGGTCACGTGGAAGACCAGCTCGTCGGGCAGCTCCGAGCCGTCGCGGAACAGCACCCAGCCCACGCCCAGGGGTGCCAGGCCGAACTTGTGGCCCGAGGAGCTGATCGACTTGACCCGCGGCAGCCGGAAGTCCCAGACCAGATCCGGGGCGCAGAACGGGGCGGTGAACCCGCCGCTGGCGCCGTCGACGTGGATGTCGACGTCGAGGCCGGTGCGGGCCTGGAGGTCGTCGAGCGCGGCGGCGATGTCGGCCACCGGCTCGTAGATCCCCGTGTAGGTCACGCCGAGCGTCGGGACGACACCGATCGTGTTCTCGTCGACCTGGGCGAGCACCGACTCCGGATCGAGCCCCAGGCGACCGGGGGCCATCCCGACCTCGCGCAGCTCGATGTCCCAGTAGCGGGCGAACTTGTGCCACACGACCTGCACCGGGCCGCACACCAGGTTGGGGGCGTCGGTCGCCTTGCCCTCGGCCCGGCGTCGGTTGCGCCACCGGCGGTGCATGGCCATGCCGGCGAGCATGCACGCCTCGGACGATCCGATGGCCGAGGTGCCGACTGCCGCGTGGGAGTCGGGCGCGCTCCACAGGTCCGCGAGCATGTGCACGCAGCGCCGCTCGATCTCGGCGGCCATCGGGTACTCGTCCTTGTCGATCAGGTTCTTGTTGATCGACGCGGTCATCAGCTCCTTGACCTCGTCGCTCTCCCAGGTGGAGCAGAACGTGGCCAGGTTCTGATGGGCGTTGCCGTCGAGCTCGATCGCCCGTTCGATGATCTCCTTGACAATCCGCCGGTCGATCGGATCGGTTGGGAACTCGAAGCGGCGGATCTCCTGGGAGAGCCGGGTGACGTCGTTCTCGATCTCGTCGATTTCGGAGCGCGAGTGCAGCATCGCACCAGCATGCCCGAGCGGCCCGCCGGACGGGTTCACCCCAACGAGGTGATGCGGCCGGGGTCCGTCGTGGGGCGGCGGGGCGCGCCGATAGCCTGCGCGGCCATGGACGCCGCCGAGTTCCTGGGCCTTGAACCCACCCACAACCCGTCCCGCTGGTACCTGCCGGTGACCGAGGGGATCATCACCGGCGGCAACTTCCTGTTCGGCGGCTGCGGCCTGGGCGCGGCGGTGGCGGCCATGGAACGCGTGTGCGACCGGCCTCTGGTGTGGGCGACGGCGCAGTACCTGAGCTTCGCCACCACCGGCGAGATCATGGACCTCGACGTGACCGTGGCGGTGTCGGGGCGTCACACCGCCCAGGCCCGGGCCGTCGGCCACGTGGGCGACCGCGAGATCCTGACCGTCAACGCTGCACTCGGGTCCCGCGACCTGCCCGTCGACGGCCAGTGGGCGGTGATGCCGAGCGTGCCCGAACCGGAGGACTGCCCGGTGCGGGCCCCGCGCTTCGGCCTGGAGCGGTCGATCATGACCCGCCTGGACGTGCGCATCGCGGTCGGATCCGGTTGGGACGCCCTTGACGGCAACCCGGTCCCCGACGGTCGTTCGGCGCTGTGGGTGCGGGTGCCCGACGTCGAGATGTCGGCCGCGGCCTTGTCGATCCTGGGCGATTACGTGCCGTTCGGCATCTCGCAGTCCCTCGGCGGGTGGTATCCGGGCAACAGCCTCGACAACACCCTTCGGGTCGTGCGCCTGGAGCCGAGCGAGTGGGTGCTGATCGACGTCCGCATCGACGGGCTCCACTCGGGGTTCGGCCACGGGTCGGTGCACCTGTGGAACCAGGCCGGCACGCTGCTCGCCACCGCCAGCCAGTCGACGGTGGTCCGCAACCGTCGCTTGGACTGACCGCGACGCGCCCGCCGACGCTCCCTGTCGAACTTGTAGCTGGTGGTCGCTCTGGTGGCGCGTGGCCTACAAGGTCGATGGGCGCTGCCGAACTTGTAGCTGGTGGTCGCTCTGGTGGCGCGTGGCCTACAAGGTCGGTGGGCCCTGTCGAACTTGTAGCTGGTGGTCGCTCTGGTGGCGTGTGGCCTACAAGGTCGGTGGGCCCCGTCGAACTTGTAGCTGGTGGTCGCTCTGGTGGCGTGTGGCCTACAAGGTCGATGGGGGAGTCGGTTGGGTAGCGTCGGGCCGTGCCCACCGAATCCGTGCCCACCGAATCCGTGCCCTCTGCGACCGTGACCCCCGTTCCGACCGACAACGCCGTCCCCACCGCCGAGGTGGTCGCGTCGCTCGACCTGGCCACCAAGGTCCGCCTCCTCGGCGGTCGGGGGTTCTGGGCCCTGCACCCCGTCCCCGAGCACGGCATCGCCGGGATCGTGGTGACCGACGGGCCCCACGGCCTGCGCTGCCAGGTCGCCTCGGCGGACCACCTGGGGCTGTCTCCCGCCCTGCCCTCGACCTGCTTCCCGACCGCGTCGAACCTGGGCAGCTCGTGGGACGCCGACCTGCTCGACGAGGTCGGTCGGGCCATCGGCGTCGAGGCCGACGCTCTCGGCGTGTCGGTCGTGCTCGGCCCGGGCGTCAACCTCAAGCGCCACCCGGCCGGGGGACGGTCCTTCGAGTACCTGTCCGAGGACCCGTTGCTGGGCGGCACCCTGGCTGCGGCGTGGATCCGCGGCGTGCAGTCCGAGGGGGTCGGCGCCAGCCTCAAGCACTACGCGGTCAACAACCACGAGTCGCACCGGATGGTCGTCGACGTGGTGATCGACGAGGTCACCCTGCGTGAGCTGTACCTGCGCGGCTTCGAGATCGCGGTCACCGAGTCCCAGCCGTGGACCGTGATGTGCTCCTACAACCGGATCAACGGCACGTACGGGTCCGACCACCACGAGCTGTTGACCACGATCCTGCGCGACGAGTGGGGCTTCGAGGGTCTGGTCGTGTCGGACTGGGGAGCGACCAACGACCGCGTCGCCGGCATCGCCGCGGGCATGGACCTCGAGATGCCCGGCAGCGGCGGCGCCTTCGACGCCGAGGTCCTGGCCGCGGTGGCCGACGGCACCCTGGCCGAGGCCACGGTCGACCGCTGCGCCACCCGGGTCGTCGACCTGCTGCGTCGCGGCGCCAAGACCGACACCCGCCCCGACCCGGGCCATGACGCCCACCACGACCTGGCCCGCCGGGCCGCGGCGGCCGGATCGGTGCTGCTCACCAACAACGGCGTCCTGCCCCTGGAGGTGTCGGGGACGATCGCGGTGATCGGCGGGTTCGCCACCGAGCCCCGCTACCAGGGGGCGGGCAGCTCGCAGGTCAACCCGACCCGGCTCGACCGGGTGCTCGACCAGATGCGGGCCCGGGTCGGCTCCGACGCGACGGTCGTGTTCTCCGAGGGCTACGACGCCCGCAGCGGCGCCTCCTCGACCGGGCAGACGGCCGCGGCGCTCGCCGTGGCCCGGGACGCGGATGTGGTGGTGTTCCTCGGAGGCCTTCCCGCGGCGTGGGAGTCCGAGGGGTTCGACCGTCGGACGCTCGATCTGCCCGAGGGTCAGATCCGCCTGATCGAGGCGCTGGCCGCCACCGCCACCCCGGTGGTGGTCGTGTGTGCCAACGGCGGTGTGGTGCACATGCCGTGGGCCGAGCGCATCGACGCCGTGCTCGAGGTCTGGTTGGGGGGCCAGGCCGGTGCCGGGGCCACCGTCGACGTGCTCTTCGGAGACGCGGAGCCGGGCGGGCGACTGGCCGAGAGCATCCCCGTCCACGTCGCCCAGCTGCCGTCGGACCGTAACTTCCCGGGCCGACCGCGGCAGGTCGAGTACCGCGAGGCCATGAACGTCGGCTACCGCTTCCACGACACCGCCGGCGTGCCGGCCCGCTTCGCCTTCGGCCACGGCCTCTCGTACACGACCTTCGAGTGGGACGACGTGACCGTGGAGGGGGAGGGGACCGACCGTCGGGTGACCGTGACGGTCACCAACACCGGCGATCGACCCGGATCCGACGTGGTGCAGGTCTACGTCGCCCGCCCCGGTGCCGGGACGCTTCGTCCCCGTCAGGAGCTCGCGGGCTTCGCCAAGGTCCACCTGGAGGCCGGGGCGTCCGAGACCGTCACCGTCGCTCTCGATCGCCGGTCGTTCGCGGTGTGGGACGTGGTCGCGCACGACTGGCTGGTCGAGTCCGGCGAGCACCGGGTGATCGTCGCCCGGTCCTCGGTCGAGCACGTCGAGGAGGTCACGATCACCATCGACTCCGACGACGTCCTGGCGCCGCGGGTCGTCCCCGCGGACCTCGTCGCCACCGACGACGAGTTCGCCGCCATGCTCGGCCGCCCGATCCCCGTGCCGCGGCCGGCGCGTCCGTTCGACCGCAACTCCACCCTCGAGGACCTCGAGGAGACGGCGCTCGGTCGGCTCCTGTCGTCGGTGGTGGCCCGCGAGGCGATGAAGCGCGTCACCCAGGAGTTCCCCGACCCCGACGAGGCCACCCTGGAGATGATCCGCTCCGGTGTCCGCGAGGCCCCGGTCCGGCTGCTGGTGCTCATGGGCGGCGGCTTGCTCAACTTCGCCCAGGCCGACCTGCTGCTGCAGGCGCTCGACGGTCGTTGGAGCACCGCGGCACGCCGGCTGGTGTCGGACCTCCTGGGTCGCATCCCCCGCCCCTAGGCTCGGTCCATGGCCGACCACACCCCTCCCGGCGGAGCGCGCTGGGGCATGACGATCCCCTTCGACGGCGTTCCGCTCCACGAGCAGCGCGACTGGTACCGCGAGCTCGAGGACCTCGGCTACACCGACGTGTGGTCAGCAGAGGCGATGGGCGCCGATGCCTTCACTCCGCTGGCGCTCGCCTCCGCGTGGGCGCCGTCGCTGCGGCTCGGGACCGCCATCGTGCCGGCGTTCACCCGGGGTCCGGCGGTGCTCGCCCAGAGCGTCGCGTCGTTGGCCGACGCCGCGCCGGGCCGGTTCGCCTTCGGCATCGGCACGTCGTCGGACGTGATCGTCGGACGTTGGAACGGCATCCCGTTCGAGGAGCCGTACCGCCAGGTGCGCGACATGGTCCGCTTCGTGCGCGAGGCGCTGTCGGGCGAGAAGGTGTCGGGAACCTTCGGACGGTCCGAGATCAAGGGCTTCCGACTGGGCGTCAGGCCCGAAGTCGAACCGCCGATCCTGGTCGCGGCGCTGCGCGAGGGGATGCTGCGCCTGGCGGGCCGCGAGGGCGACGGCGCCATCATCAACTGGCTGTCGGCCGAGGACGTGTCCACCGTCGCGCCGATCGTGCAGCAGGCCGCAGCGGATGCGGGCCGGGGACCCAAGGAGGTGGTGGCCCGCATCTTCGTCGCCCCCACCACCGACCGGGATCTGGTCATGAAGATGGGGCGCTACGCCATCGCCGCGTACCTGACCGTGCCGGTGTACGCGGCGTTCCACGAGTGGATGGGGCGCGGCGAGCAGCTCGCCGAGATGTCCCGCCGCTGGGCCGACGGCGACCGGGCCGGGGCGCTCGAAGCCATCCCCGACTCGCTGGTCGACGAGCTGATCGTCTGGGGCAGCCCCGAGCAGTGCCGCGACCACATCGGCCGCTACGTTTCCAACGGTGTCACCACCCCGGCCATCGCGGTGCTGCCCTTTGGCGTCGACCAGCGCCAGGCCATCCGCGACCTGGCCCCCGTAGGCTGAGCCGATGACCGACCAGACGGCGGGAGATCCGCCCGCGCCGGTGACGATCGTCGACGTGGCGCCCCGCGACGGGCTCCAGTCCGACGGGCTGATCGTGTCGACCGAGGCCAAGCTCGAGCTGATCGAGCGGATCGTGCGAGCCGGGATCCGCCGGGTCGAGACGACGTCGTTCGTGAACCCCGCCCGGGTTCCGCAGATGGCCGACGCGGCCGAGGTCATGGCCGGCCTGGCCGCCCGGCGTGCGGAGTCACCCGCGGGCGACCCGCTCCGGGAGGCGTCGTTCATCGGCCTCGTGCTCAACCGCCGGGGACTGGATCGGGCGCTCGATACCGGCTGCGACGAGGTCAACGCCGTCGTCGTCGTCAGCGACACCTTCAGCGAGCGCAACCAGGGCACCACCACCGACGAGGGCATCGCGGTGTGGGCCGAGATCGCCGAGGCGGCCGCCGAGGCGGGGGTGCCCGCCAGCGTGACGCTGGCCGCCAGCTTCGGCTGCCCCTACGAGGGCGAGGTGCCCGTCGAGCGCCTGGCCGACGTCGTCTCCCGCTGCGTGGAGGTCGGCGGGGTCGAGGTGGCACTGGCCGACTCGATCGGCGTGGCGGTCCCCACCGACGTGCGCGCCCGACTGGCGGTCGCCCGCGACGCCATCGCCGCGGCGGGCACCGGCCAGCATCTGAGGGTGCACTTCCACAACACCCGCAACACGGGCCTGGCCAACGTGGCCACCGCGGTGGAGGAGGGCGTGACCGTGGTCGACTCGTCGCTCGGCGGGATCGGCGGCTGTCCGTTCGCCCCCGGCGCCACCGGGAACGTCCCCACAGAGGACGTCGCCTACCTGCTGTCGCGCATGGGCCACGACACCGGGATCGACCTGGACGAGCTGGTCGGGGCCGTCCACTGGATGCAGTCCGATGCCCTGCTCGACCGTGACACGCCCGGAGCGCTGGCCCGGGCCGGGGTGTTCCCGCGCCGCTGACCCGAAGCTGGGCGGATGCCGGTGTCCGCACCATCCCTCCCGATGGCACGGGCACCGGCATCGGCGGTCGTTGCCCCCAGCACCGACCGCTGTCGGCCAGCGTCGCTGACGAACGGGCAGCCGGGCATCCGTAACCCCTACCCAACCCCTACCGACCTGGTCTGGATTCAGGAGGGTCGCAGGTGGTCGCGGATCTGGCGCTTGTCGACCTTGCCCGAGGCGTTGAGCGGCAGCTCGGGTGCGCTCACGATCACCCGCGGTCGCTTGAAGCCGGCCATCCGACCCTCGGTCCAGTCGACCAGAGCCCGGGCCCGGGTGTCGGGGTCGGTCTCCCGGGTCGGGTCGTCGGTGCCGTTCCACACCACGACGGCGCACACCCGTTCGCCCCAGGTGTCGTCGGGCAGGCCGACCACGGCGACCGCAGCGACGTCGGGGTGCTCGGAGACGATGTCCTCGACCTCGCGCGACGACACGTTCTCGCCGCCCGAGATGATGATGTCCTTCTTGCGGTCGACGATGTACAGGTAGCCGGCCTCGTCCAACCGGCCGAGGTCGCCGGTGCGGAACCACTCTCCGTGGTGCGACTCGACCGTGGCTCCCGGGTCGTCCCAGTAGCCCGCGCAGACCTGGTCGCCGCGCACCAGGACCTCGCCGACGTCCCCGGCGGGCACCTCGCGCCCGCGCTCGTCCGCGATGCGGATCTGGACCAGTGGGGCGGGCCGGCCGGCCGCGCTCAGCAGCCACGGCTCGTCGGCTCCGGCCCGCCGATGTTCGTCGGGGCCCAGGAACACGGCGTTGCCCGACAGCTCGGTCATGCCGTAGCCCTGGGCCAGGCCCACCTCGGGCAGCTCGCTCAGCGTGCGCCGCAGCAGGTCGAGCGGCATCGCCGAGGCGCCGTAGCCGATGCGGCGCAGGCTCGAGAGGTCCTCGACGCTGCGTTCGGGGTGCTCCAACAGCATCGCCAGCATGGTCGGCGCCAGGCTGACGGTGGTGACCGACTCGTCGCGGATGGCGGTGAGGACCTCGTCGGGGTCGAAGCGGGGGAGCAGCACGACCGGTCGGCGGCCCAGGTGGTGCACGACGACGTTGTAGGCGGCGACGTGGAACAGCGGGAACGGGAACAGGTAGACGTCGTCGTCGGAGATCGGGCGGGCGAGCACCGTGTTGGTGGCTGCGGCCACCAGGGAACGGTGGGTGAGCAACGCGCCCTTGGCCCGGCCGGTGGTCCCGGAGGTGTGGATCAACCACACGTGGGTGTCGTCGTCGAGGCCTGATCGTGGCGGTTCGGGTTCCCGGGCGAACAGCTCGCTGATGTCCCGGGTCCCCGACGGGAGCTCGGCTCCGTCGTCGGTCACGGGGCCGTCGTGGGTCGCGACGCCGTCGAGGCAGTACCAGCGGCGGACGTCGTGCAGCTCGTCGGCGTGCTCGGTCAGCCGGGCGAGCTGCTCGGCCGAGCCGATGACCACCGATGCCGAGCTGGCCTTGAGCATCGCCGCCTGTTCGGCCGCGGTGTGGCGGATGTTGCCGAGCACCAGCAGCGCTCCGGCGCGGGGCACGGCGTAGAGCGCCATGACCAGCTCGGGCCGGTTGTCGGAGAACCACGCGATCCGCTCGTCGCGGGCGACGATGTGAGCGAGGGTCGTCCCCATGCGGGCGACGTCCCGTTCGAGCTCGGCGAAGGTCCAGCGGCGGTCGCCGGCCACGAGGGCGTCGACGTCGGGCGAGGTGCCCGCGGCGAACTCGATCACCTGGTGCAACAGCATCGTCGGACCCTACCGGCCCGTGGGCAGCTGTCGGTCGGGGGGCTACTCGTCGAGGCGGCTACTCGTCGACGCCGACCGGGGTCCCGTCGACGATCTGGTCCAGGTACTCCGACAGGCCGTGTCCGATCGTGGCGGTCGGGTCGTCGCCGAGCGCCCGGTCGAGCTCCCAGCGGGTGAGCCCTTCGGAGATGCGGGTGACCCGCTCGTCGCGGCGGTTGCGCAACGGGATCAGGGTCAGCACGTCGCCGGTGACGGTGCGTTCGATGCCCGGGGTGATCTCGTCGGTCCCCAGGCGGAGGGTGGAGAAGGTGGCGTGGATCCGCGAGTGGTAGGAGTCGTCGCCGACCCACTCGGTGTGCAGCGTCACGTCGCCGACCAGGTGCAGCTCCCGACCGTCCCAGACGAACCCGCTGCGGGTCCCGCGGCTGTCGGGTCGGGCGATGCGGCTGAGCATCAGTCCGGTGCCGTCGGGGAAGTTCATGGTGAGCCACCGGTAGTACCAGGGGGCCTGCCAGGTGCGGGGGCCCCACGAGTGGTCCCGCAGCCCGAGCCCGGTGACGCTCCACGTGGAGTCGCCGACGGCGATCGTCCCGGTGCCGCGCACGAGCTGCTCGTAGTGGCCCTTGGCGAACTCCTCGCCCGGCCGTTCGTGGCGCTCTTCGGGCTCACCGCCGAAGGGGCGCGAGACGCCCTCGTAGGTGAGCTGCACCCGGGCGTCCGCGTACGGGTTCTCGGTGAAGGCCCGGCGCGGGTGGGCCATGTCGAGGGGTTCCTCGAGCAGCACGACCTGCCCCTGGTAGCCGACGTCGATCCGGCCGCCGCCCGCCCCCTCCGCGTGCTCGACGTCGGTGCGGAACGGTTCGACGACGTCGATCGTCGCCCCGCCGGCATCGAAGCGGTCGTTGGAGTCGATGTCGGCTCGACGGAACATGAAGCCGACCCGTCCGTCGGGCAGGTACAGGCACACCGTCATCTCGGCGTGGCCCTCGTTGGGACGGTTGCCGATCCGCACGAACCCGCCCAGCCGAGCGTCGGGGTCGTACAGGTTGAAGTACATCGACTCGTTGAAGGTGGGCTCGGGGCCCGGGTGCATGTACTCGTCGGCGGGCTCGAGGCGCACCTTCATCGTCGTCCCCCTGGTCGATCGGTCGCTGCGGCGAATCTAGGTCAGCGCAGCTCCGTCGCCGCCCGGAGGTGTCGAACGAGGTCGTCGACGTCGGTGTGCGCGTTCAGTCCGCTCGGGTTCGGCATCACGTGCACGGGGCACCCGCCGAGCGTCGCGGTCTGCGGTCCGAGCCGGGCGGAGCGGGCTCCGGTCGCGGCCCGCCACCCGGTGATCCCGAGCACGCACACCGCGGTCGGCTGCAGCCAGTCGCAGAGGACCTCGAGGCGTTCGAGCCCGTCGCGGAACTCCTCGGCTCGCAGTTCGCCCGCCGTGGCGGTGGTCCGCTTGACCAGATCGGTCATCCCGATGCCGGCGTGGCGCAGCAGGTGCAGCGGGTCGCGGTCGACCTCGGCCAACCCGGCGGCGCCCAGAGCCGGCCACGCCCGGTTGCCCGGCCGGGCGAAGCCGACGCCGACCTCGGCTGCGTACGGCGACGGGTTCAGCCCGACCAGCAGCAGCCTCATGCCCGGGCCGACGGTGTCGGCGAGCGTGTGCTCCCGGCGCAGGGTGAGCGTCACACGACCGTCGTTCGACCGTTCGTCGCGGACCGCGAAGCCCGCACCCGTCACGACGTGGTGGAGGCGCCGGCGCGGCCACCGGTCCGGATCCGCGCTGACGGCGATCCCTACCTCGGCGCCGACATCCAGGCTCCGGTGGAGCTCCCGCCAGGCGAGAGGGCACCGTCGGGGGTCGACAGCGACGTGGTCGTGCACTGCGGGCCGTGATGGCACCGCGGTCAGCGGCCGAGGAGCTTGGCCTGCAACCGCCTCATGGCGCCGAGCCACCGGTCGCGGTCGGTGGCTCGGGCCCGTTCGTAGTCGGCGACCTCGGGGTGCGGCAGGATCAGGAAGCGTTCGTCGGCCAGACCCTCGACCACGGTGTCGGCGACCTCCTCGGGTTCGAGGATGCGCTGCGCCTTGACGACGTCCGCGGCGAGCGCTCCGTCGGTGGGCGAGTCGGAGGCCCCGAACAGCAGCGGGGTCCGGACCCCCTGCGGGCACAGGCACGCCACGTGGAGTCCCCGGTCGCCGTAGGTGACCGACAGCCACTCGGCCAGACCGACCGCGGCGTGCTTGGTGGCGGTGTACGGGGCGTCGCCCAGGTTGGTGAGCAGGCCGGCGGCCGACGCGGTGATCAGCAGGTGGCCCTCACCCGCCTCGAGCCAGGCCGGGAGCAGCGCACGCGCCGCGTAGACGTGGGCCATCACGTTGACGTGCCAGATCTGCTCCCAGGCCGGGTCCGGTGCCTCGACGCCCATCCCGGTGCCGATCCCGGCGTTCGCGCAGAACAGGTCGAGCCGTCCGTGGTGCAGGAACACCTCGGCGATCATCGCTCCCACCTGGGCCTCGTCGGCCACGTCGATCGCCCGGGATGTCACCTCGGTCCCCGGCGCCGCCTCGCGGACGTCGTCGGCCACCGACGCGGCGGCGTCACCGTTGCGGTCGACGACCAGAATCGCGGTCGGGGCCTCCACCGCGAACCGGCGGCACATGGCCGCGCCGATCCCGCTGCCGCCGCCGGTCACCACGATCACCCGGTCCCTGAGATCCATGGCGTCCGACCCTACGCCGTGCCGGATGTCCGTCGGGGCGGATCAGCTCAGCCGGTGACGGCGTCGATGGTGGCCTCGACGGTGTCGACCCGGTCCTCGCCCCACGGCATCGGCATGATCACCGGTGACTCGACCCCGGCGTCGCGGTACTCCTGCACCGCCGCGGCCACGTGGGCGGCGTCGCCGCAGATGTCGATCGCGTCGACCATCCGGTCCGACACCGCGGCCACCGCCGCCTCCCGGTCGCCGGCGGCGTGCGCGGCACGCAGCGCGGCGATCTCGTCCTCGAACCCGGCTCGCTCGAACGCCCGGGCGTAGGCGTCGACCACCGCGTAGGAGAACAGGTCCTTGCGCCCCGACGGTCGGGCCCGCTCCGGGTCGCACACCCCGACGTGCACGTACGCGTGGATCCGACACGAACCCGGCTCTCGCTGGGCGAACTGCTCACCGGCTCGGACCTGCTCCACGCACCACGGCACCGCCGAGGCCGGCAGGTAGTTCAACAGGACCCCGTCGGCCAGCTCGCCGGCCAGGCGCAGCATCCGCTGGTTGAGCGCCCCGAGCACCAGCTGCGGTCGCGGGCCGTGCAGACGGACCCCCAGGCGGAACCGGTTCGCCGAGTAGAACTCGCCGTCGTAGGTCACCGGCTCGCCACTCAGGCAGGCGGCGGTCAGCTCGAGGAACTCGCGGACCTGCGCGACGGGTCGGGCCCCGTACTCGGCGCCGTGCCAGCGGCCCACCACGACCGGCGAGGAGATGCCGACGCCCAGCAGCACCTCGCGATCCGGCGCCAGGGCCTGCAACGTGGCGGCTCCCATGGCGGCCACCTGCGGGGTGCGCAGCTGGAGAGCGAGCACCCCGGTGCCCAGGTCGAGACCACCGACGCCTGCCGCGACCGCGCCGAGCGTCGCGAACGCCTCGGTGCCGACGGTCTCCGCGGTCCAGAACGACGAGCAGCCGGCGTCGCGGGCCGTCCGGGCCATGGCCAGCCCCACGTCCAGGCCGAGGGCCTGGAAACTGGCGAAGGTGAGCCCCACGGGCCGGTCCGGGGCGGTGCTGGCGGCGTCGGTCGACATGGCACGGAACGGTAGCCGGGGCACCCACGGGACGATCCTGAGGTGCGGATCGGGAAACGGCGCCCGCGTCGTCCCAGGCGCGGGGTACCCTTCTGGCCTGAGGCGAACGAGTCGGCCTGAGGCGAACGAGGAGGACATGAGATGACCGAGGTCAGAGAGCCGCAGTCCGATGAGTCCATCCGAGCGGCCATGCAGCTGATCGACCAGGGTCTCGGTGACATCGCGGACCGGTCGATCGTGTCGACCTCCGAGATGGCCGACCTCTTGTTGGACGTCCGGTCGCTGTTGTCCCGCCTCGACGCCGAGGTGCACACGAACTGAGCCACCTGCCCTCGTGGGGCCGGGTGTCAGATCATGACGCTGAGGTCGGGGGTGCGGCGCGTGCCGATCCCGCCAGCAGCCAGCAGCTCGCTGTACGCGTCGTCGACCGCAGCGAGCAGGGCGTCGGGATCGGCGACGGCGGCCCGATCGACCAGCAGACCCAGGAACAGCCACCCCCGGTACGACATGGTCGTCAGGTTGAACGCGGTGTTGACCAGCGGTCCCAGCGGGTAGTTGGCCTCGAGGTGCGCTCCGGCGATGTACAGGTCGAACGGTGCCGCCCGCACGTTGGAGCAGACGAAGTCGATCGCACCCGCGCTGCGTCCGACGATGCCGACCAGGGCCGAGTCCGGCAGGAGACGGGCCACGGTCGCCGGACCCTCGAGACCCATCGACCCGCGTGAGGCCTTGACCCGATCGAGGCGCTCGTGCACCTGGGCGAAGCGCTCGGTGACGTCCATCGGGCCGGCGGGCAGCAGGGCCATGGCGGGGGTGAAGGCGTTGCCGCCGGCGGTTCCGGAGCTGCGTTGGCTCAGCGGGATGGCCACCCGCAGCTCGTCGACCGGTGCGTCCGCTGCGGAGTGGATCCGGGCCGCGGCCTGCAGCGCTCCGGTCACGAACAGGTCGTTGACGCTGCCGCCCAGTTGATGAGCGGCCGACTTGGCGTCCTCGAGGTTGATCGTGCTGCGCCCGAACCAGCGCTCGGTGGATCGCTCCGTCCACAGCGATGATCGACGTCCCGGAGTGGCCAATTGCTGGACCGAGTCGCGGACAATGTCGAACAGGGCGCTCGGCATGTTCGCGGCGGCGCGCAGACCCCGGGTCGCCTGGTCGACCAACCCAGGGGCCGGATCGTCGGCACTGTCGGTGGTGTTGCTGTCGGTGGTGCCGCTGCGGTCGGTGCGGCCGGGCCGTGCGGTCGGTGCCGGCGGTTCTCTCCGCTCCGGGTGCCGCTCCAGGTCGAGGAACTGCACCGACAGGCGGATGCCACCCTCGCCGTCGGTGAGGGTGTGGTCCATCCGCTGAACCATCGCGGCGGCGCCGTCGGGGAGTCCGTCGATGACGACGAACTCCCACAGCGGCCGGGACCGGTCGAACGGCCGGGACGACAGGTCCGCGACGACCGAGTCCAGGTCGTTCGGACCCAGGTGGATCCACCGCAGGTGGTGGTCGATGTCGAAGTCGGCGTCGTCGATCCAAGCCGGCGTGCTGAGCGGTGCGCCGTCGACGACCTTCTGGCGCAACCGGGGGACGACCGCGGTCGCGGCGAGCATCCGGGTCCGAAGCTCGTCGCGGTCCGGGGCACGGTCGAGGATGGTGAGGTTGGCGAAGGCCGAGGCCAGGCGAGGGTCGCTGTCGAGCACCCACATGACCGCCTCCATCGACGACATGCGTTCGACCGGTGCGTCCGACGGTCCCGGATCGGCAGGGCTCACACCTCCGACGGTACCCGCGGGGGCCACACCGAGGTGCTGAGCCTGCCGAGGGCGGCACCGAGTGCCGCTCCGCCGACCAGGTCCGAACCGTGGTGCACCCCGACGTGGACCCGGCTCCACGACACCGCGGCGGCGAGGGTCCACCACAGAGGCGCGACGCCGAGATCGCGGCTGAGCAGGGTGGCCGCGCACGCGCCGGCCGATGCGTGCCCGCTGGGGAACGACGACGTCTGCGGCGTCCGGAGCTGGTGCGGGTGGTCGGCCACCGCTTCCGGTCGTCGGCGACGGAACAGGGACTTGACCGGGCCGTTGACCAGCGCCTGCTCCACGGCGAGCACGGCGCTGCGCCGCAGCGCCCGACGGCGGTGCTCCGGGCCCCGCGCGGAGCCGCCGACGACGGCGTCGACCAGGTTGATGCCGTGCCAGAGCAGGCTGTGGTTGGCGGCCTGGGACAACGCGTAGAGAACCCGGTCCGCGTTCCGGTGCCCTCGCCCCCGGGCCGCGACGGCGTCGACGGCGGCGTCGAAGCGGATGACGTTCCGATTCGCCAGCAGGTCCGCCGGTCGCGCCGCTGCCCGGTTCATCCGGCGTCGACGGCGGCCAGGTCGAGGGCGCGCTGCGGTCCGGGTCGGATCGACAACGACGCAGCCTGCGACGGGTCACCCCCGAACGCAGGGCAGAACGCCTTGAAGTTGCACCAGTTGCACAGCGCGGACCGGCGCGGGCGGAAGTCCTCCTTGTCGCACGCTCGTTCGACCGCCGACCAGATGGCGTCGAGCTTGCGGGCCACGCCGCGGGTGGACTGCTCCGAGGGAACCGTCGTGATGACCTGCGGCTGGTCGCCCAGGTAGACGAGTTGCACCCTGGACGGGATGCGGCCGAGGACCCGTTCGCACAACAGCGAGTAGAAGTGCACGCCGCCCAGTCGGGACTGCTCCTGCGCGGGCGACGGGGCGCGGCCGGTCTTGTAGTCGGTCACGACCAGCTCGCCGTCCTGGTCGAGCTCCAGCCGGTCGATGATGCCCCGGACGGTGAGGGAACCGAGCTGGGCGGTGAGGAACAGCTCGAGGCCGATCGGCGTGATCGACTGCGGGTCCTCGAGGGTGAAGTAGCGATCGACCATCCGGGCCGAGGTGGCGGCGAAGTCGGCCGCGGCGTCGTCGTCGAGCTCCAGGCCGACGTACTCCTCGTGGGTCGACATCTCCTCAAGGGCCGTGCGCAGGCACTCGTGGGCCCGTTGCGGCGTGCGGTCCGCGGGAGCCTCGACGAAGAGGAGCTCGAGGGCCCGGTGCACGGTGGTGCCCCGGGTGGCGGGCATGGACGGCGGCTCGGGGATCTTGTCGATGGCCGAGAAGCGGAAGGCGAGAGCGCAGTCCTTGAACGCGGACACCTTCGACGGCGACAGGGAGGTGGGCAACGGCAGGGCCATGGCCCGAACACTACGGCGCCCCCCCCTGACACCGGGGATGTGGAGGTCCCCGCAGGCCACATTCGGGAGGCCCCTCCGTTCGGGGTCAGCCGAGAGCGGCGGAGACCGACGCCGCCATGGCGGCCGGGTCCTGCAGCGGGCCGAAGTGCCCCAGCTCGGGATGCTCCTCGAGGACCCCGTGGGGGAGGGCGTCGGCCACCGCGGGGGCGAACGCTGCGGGGGAGTACGGCGTGTCCTGGCCGCGGAGCACCGTCACCGGGATCGGCACGGCGCCGAGGCGCTCGAAGGTGTGGTGGCGGGGCCCCATCTCGTAGGTGGCGGCCTCCACCTCGGGCCGGCAGCGCAACGACAGCGTTCCGTCGGGGCGTTCCTCGAACCCGTGGCGCACGTAGGCGGCCAGCGCATCCGGGTCGAGGACGTCGAACGGCGCCTTGGCCGCGAAGTTGGCGAACGCCGCCTCGGCGGAGGGGAACTCGGCGCGTCGGCGCCGGGCCCCGTCGGCGAGCGGGTTGGGACGGTCGACCGTGGCGATCGAGGGTGGCATGACGATCGGTTCGAACCCCCACAGGGCGCCGAAGGTGCCGGGGCGGGCGAGCTCGGCGATCAGCAGCGAGGCTCCCCCCATCGAGTGTCCGGCCCCGACCGGATCCTGGAGGTCGAGCGCGTCGATCGCGGCCAGGACGTCGTCGCCGGTCCCCGCCCACGACATCCCCGGACCGTCGGGGCCCAGGTCCGGGGCGTCGGACCGGCCGTGACCGCGCACGTCGATCGCGGTGACCCGGAAGCCGCGCAGGTGCTCGATCAGCGGGCCCCACACCCCGGCGCAGAAGCCGGTGGCGTGGACCAGCAGCAGGTCGCGACCGTCGCCGCCGAGGTCGTAGGTCGCGATCGACAGCCCGTCGCTCGAGGGGATCGTGCGGGCGCGGTCGAAGCCGGAGATGTCTGGTGCCGCCATCGACCCAGCATGCCACCGGCCCCGAGGCGGCCCGGGCACGTTGGCCGGCTCGGGCAGGCGGTTCCGTAGCGAGGAGGAGAGAGGGGGAGAGATGTCAGCGGGTGCTGGCGACGCCGCGGGCGAGCTCGATCTGCTGCACGGCGCCGGGAACGTGGTGGCGCAGGACCTGCAGCGCTCCCTCGCCGATCTGCTGGCCGCCGTCGCGCAGCAGCGATCCGAGCTCGTCCAGTTCGACCATCGGGCAGGCCAGGTCGTGACGAGGACGGTCACCAACCACCACCGCGCTCACGAACGGGACCCAGGACATGACGTCGGCCAACCGGGTGCGCAGCGTGTGGGCCATCGAGGCGGTGCGCTCCGACGCGGAGGCG